>Ga0163109_10000128_pt1 | contig 60005 bp, 41 predicted proteins | sample CRUFie1St13metaG_FD_108704 | JGI IMG/M metagenome (GOLD analysis project Ga0163109, IMG submission 108704) | Marine microbial communities from the Costa Rica Dome - CRUD Field 142mm St13 metaG | ecosystem: Environmental > Aquatic > Marine > Oceanic > Photic zone | place: Costa Rica: the Eastern...
CGTTTTCTGGCTGAAGATTCGTCCGGCACGAACCTTGCGGTTTAGATGCTCATGCAAATCAGGCCGCCGAGTGAAAAAGAACCAAAAACGAAGGATATCTTTCGAGACAATCCCGAGTTACTCAAAGCATTTCGAAATGGAGAAAGCAAAGCGCTGACTGAAGTCTATCGATTTTACGAGCGTCCTTTGAGACATTTCGTACTGCGTGGTTTTTCGTTCAAAAGTGGCTCGCGCGACTTATATTTTCGTGGTGCTTGGTCCGAATCAGACCTCGATGATGTTGTCCAAGAGACGTTTCGTCGAGCGTTTGGTGAGCGAGCTCGTCAATCATTTGATGGTGTAAGACCGTATAAAAACTACCTGTTTACCATCGCAAGAAATGCCGTAATCAACGACATCACGGCCAAGAATCGCCAAATCCCCGTAGGTGACGCCATTTTTAGCGATGGTTATAACGAAAATATGACACCGCTTGAGGCGTGGGTCCGTGCACATTCGTTGTCACTCGAACAAGAAAGTACTCCCGTGTCTGAAGTTCAAATGGAAAATCTAGAGATATATTCACTGGTTACAACATTTGCCGACAGTCTAAATGAAGACACGAAAGTGTTTTTTAATTATCGTTTTTTAGCTCATTTGTCCCAGGAAAAAACAGCGAAAAAGCTTGGATGGAATCGAGCCCGCGTGCGTAAACTAGAGGCCCGTATACGAAGCCAAATCATCTATTTCTTCAAGGAAACTGGATACTTGCCGCATCGATCCGAGTTTCATAGAGTACACCGAAAATCCGATATGCCCGACACTGATTCGCTGCTCACTCAAGCGCGAATCGTCTACAAAAGACGAAGTTCCAACGCCAATAACGATATCCTCAGAGAGGCTGCATGATTCCGGGTCAGAAACTCCATTCTGAGGCTTGCCGAACATTCGACGTACGAACTAACACCGCAGATACATGCGTCGCCGGATATATGTTGTTTGTGCTTGTATCGTTGAGCACAATCAGGTGCTTCTAGATCGCCGCGCGAAAGGAACGCATCTTGCCGACCACTGGGAATTTCCAGGTGGAAAGCGAGAAGATGGCGAAACAGATGCCGAAGCACTCAAAAGAGAGATTCTCGAGGAACTTGGCGTTGTGTGTCAGCTCAAACAGCCTGAACAACCACTCGCTCGCATTGTCCATTCCTACGATGAATTCGATGTTGAATTGGTCTTGTATGACATCGATATATCGGGCCAGCCTAGAGCAGTTGAAGTGGCTGAAATCCGATGGTTTCCGGTCAACGAACTGCGAACTCTTCAAATGCCTCCGGCCGATGTACCACTGGTTGATGCCGTCATAGAGGCGTACGGTGCCCAATAAGGGCCCACGGAAAAATGATATGATAAGTTCTGATAATATACGTTATGTAAACTCAGCATGTCGCAACAAAATGGGCCTGTTTCCAAGGGCTTGTAAGGATGCTTGGGTTTGTTTGGCCCTGTTCTTCGCGGTGATAAGCGGTGCGTTGAGTTGTTCAGTGCTGATTCCTGAGCCCTTTGGAGGAAGTTGTGCGAGTGATTCAGACTGCACCGATGAAAGCCGTTGCTTGTTTGATTTAGATACTGGGCGCAGTGAGTGTGTGCGGTCGTGTATCACGGACCGAGACTGTGTGGACTCTAAGAAATGTCAACTTGGTTACCAGAGTATGGATGGCGTGGAGTCTCAGATGGGTGTGTGTATTTCTCGTGTTCGCGAATGCAGTGACCGTGAAGAATGCAATGGCCTCGATGATGATTGTGATGGAGTGATCGATGGCCTAGATTGTTCTCCCATTTCGAACTGTTTAGACGACAATTATTGTGGCGCTTACGTCTGTAGCGTAGTCGACAACTTCCCTTTTACAACTTGTGTTGCTCCCACAGCGGCCCCCGTCGATGATTTTGCGGCTTGCACAGACGGTTCTCAGTGTCGAAACGGTTTGTGCGAGACCGGACGGTGTTCTCCTCTTTGCCGCAGAAGCTTTGGAGCGCCCGAGAACGTCTGCCCGGCAGATTTTGCCTGCGCAAAGGCAGGAACAAAACGAGGTGTTCCTGCCCACAATGTCTGTCAGCCAACGTGTGTTGTGAATGATGATTGTCCGTCCGGCCAGCTTTGCGTTTGGCGGGAAGTCCATCAGGTTGAAGGCTTACATTCGTGGGTATGCTCGACGCCAGCGCCGGACCGCCTCCCGATTGGTGCTGCGTGTCGTCGGGACCAAGACGGCGGTGACGATAGTTGTGAATCGGGCTTGTGCTATGGCTTTGCATGCACTCGTTCATGTGCCGCCGTAGGTTCCCCATGTCCAGATGTCGGGCCGGATTTTGTCTGTGAGAAGACTCAGCTTTTCTATGGGTTTGAAGAATTTTCAGTAAATATATGTGTGGTGCCCGAATGATACGTCTGATTCGGAAATACAGCCTTCCATCCAGGTCGATCGCCCTTGCCTTTGGGCTTACGTATTTTTGTCCTGCCATTGGTTTGGCTTCATTAGGTACCGATTACGAGCATCCTCTCGCCAAAGAATTATCGATACAAAAGTTGGATGTCGTCGTTTCAGTTCAGGGTCCACCCAGACGCGTCGCTGGTGAGCTCAGTTTAGAACTACCTCCGGTTGTTAGCCCTTCGGGGCCTTTGTTCCTGTCGGGATTCGTACAAACGGACTCACAATCTGCGGTAAGAGAAGCAATCAAAGTGTTTTGCGATGGTCGAAAAATCGATTGCAATTTCGTAATAGGAGCAGCTGGCACGTCAACGGAAGCTGCGGCGATTGTTGAGACCAGTACGAGGACCCTCGCGGAGCATATTTCACAAAGCTCTGCGGATGCTGTTCTCGTTATTCAAGCCAATGTTATCGACGAATTTTCTATCGATCGGGGCGTAGGAAATACGATTTTAGAGACGCCACAAGGACGCGAGTGGGTGCAAGATTTTCGGCCTGAGCAATCGCGAGGTCGACTTTTCTTGGCGCAGGGTTTCCTCTTCGATCGTGAAACAGGAATTCGATTGTGGTCAAGACGGGCCCCCGAATTCCCCAGTACGAACAGATTGAGGGCGAGAGACCCCTTTTTGAAATACGGGGTTGTTTCCAGTACAGATGATCAAGACCTTTTGGCCCCCGAATCGGCAAAGGCGTTTACTGAGGCATTTCTCTCTACTCTCCCCAAAACCGAACCATTCGAAGACCAAGCAGCGAGAGCAAGGCTTCGGACAGTAGACCGAGATCTTGTTGAAGCACGACTTCAACTGGCAGACCGCAAGCCCTTTGCTTTGCAACTTGATGTTGGGTGGACACGACTGGATTTTGCGCTCCCCGCGACGCTTTTTGACGACACGGTTTTACCAACGATAGACCCTAATAGTTTGACTCCGAATGGAGTCCTCATGGCCCGAGCTAATTTCACGCTATTTAGTGAAGGTCGATTGCTATGGAACTTCGCAGTGCCTGTTTATTCGGACTTTAGCGCGGGATTTGCACGTTCTTATTACCAGGACGAGCCCCTAGAGAATCAAGGTTTGAATGCTCGCCCACGGCTGGTCAATATTCAATACGAGAGCCTCTTTGGGTGGGGTTTTGAAGCGTCTTCAGGCCTACGATTTTTGCTTAGCCCTTCGTGGATGTTATCAACTCTTTTTGGTGCTTTTTATGACAACATCTCAATTGTCGTCTCGCCTCCGGAAATCAAGGTACCAAGCAACGTTTCTCGCTTTGGTGTGTTGGGCAGCAGTGAAATCACCTATTTTGGACCTGGCGGTCCAGAAAAGGGATACTTTACCGCGACGATGCGATTGAAGACCGGATTTGATTCGGAAGGATACTGGATTCTTGACCCTATATTCACTCTCGGAGCTGGGATACTCTTGTAATGAGCTGAAATGTGCTACGATTTAAGTATTCGTGGCGTATCTAAGTTTAATGCTAGACGACCGAGAAGTTCGCAAATTTGCGCTTCATAAAGATGCGATCGTAACGATCGGACGCGCGCAAGATAATGATATTGTCATTAACAACCTAGCGTTGTCTCGTCGCCATGCTCAAGTTGAATTCGTTGACGGTGCCTATGAAATAGTCGACCTCGGAAGCCAAAACGGAGTCTACTCCGGAAACGAGCGAGTAAAAGGCGCGAAGCGGCTCGCAGACAACGAGACAATTTCTTTAGGAACATATAAATTCGCTTTTCATCTCGAATCCTCCGATCAACCACAAACATCGTCGACACGAGATGCATCGGAAACTCAAAGACTCGCCGGGGAACAAGAACAGTCCGTCGGCCCATTCCTTGTGCTTACGTTCAATGAAGTTGAATTACAGAGATTTCCTTTGAAAGGGTCGCTTTGCCAAATCGGACGAGCGAAAGAATGCGATATCCAAATCCCCGAACGTCGCCTTTCGAGAAGACACTGCGAAATTGAATGTCAAAGCGATGGCAGATATGTGGTTCGAGACCTCGGCAGCCAGAATGGCACCTTCGTTAATCGACGACGTATTCGGGGCGATCACGAGATTGAAAACCGAGACATACTCAATTTTGCTGAATACGCCGTCATGTTTTTGCTCGACGAAGGAGACTACGAAGGTGCTGATGCCGATGAACGCCCAGTCAGTGAAGACTATCCGTCTCCTATGATGTCTTCAGAGATTGCAGGAGGCGAGACAGAAATGCCGCCAGCTTACAGTCGAGAATATGGATACTCTGATTATGAGCCATCGGTAGAACCTATAGATTACGAAGAAGAAGACGATACACCTGTTCCACCCGTCGCACTCAGAAGGCAGTTTGGTGGTCGTGCGAAAAAAGCTACTCGAGATCAAGATATTTCAATGGGAGAGCCGATCATTGAGCGACCCAATGCAGCACGAGGTCGCAAACGTCGTGAGGAGGTTCAACCCACGGATGCACCGCGCCCTGCTCCACCGAAAAAAAATAAGTCTTCGGACTCTTCGCCCGCCGTGCGTGAACTTGATAATTGGTACAACCAACGTGACGCCTCTGCACTGCATTCCGGCCTTGAAGAGCAATTCGAGGATCTTGATGAAGATTTTAGCAGTGATCTAGTTCCGAGAGGGAATTCGTCTATTTCGCAGGTCCTGAGTACCATGATGATCGATAAGCAAGAGCTCAATAAAAATATGAAAATGCGCTCAAGTAAATCTCGCGATCTTCAGCAGTTCGGGGTTGTTGTGACTCACGGCGAAGAAATTATATTTTCCGGACCATTGCGCGGTTCGGTCACGATCATGGGTACCGATGAAGACGCAGATATATGCTTACGAGGGCGCTATGTCGCCGGCAGACATAGCCTGCTCGTTGTCGTGAGAGATTCCTTGTTGCTCGTTCGACTGGGCTCCTCTTCCGCCGCGCGTGTCAACGGTTTACCAAAACTCCAAGCATTTCTTAAAATTGGTGACACCGTCCAAATCGACGAAACAGAAATTGAAATTGTAAAAGCCTAATTACTAGTTACTGTTCAGCATCCTATCAGCAGCAGCTTCGAGATCAGGCCTTTCATATTTCACACCAACATCAAACTTTGTTCCCTGGTGTTCTACATCGGCTCCTACCGGAATCGAGCGATGGTCAAAATCAGACTCCACCAGCATACCAAACAACGCATCTAACGCGTCGACCAACTTGTCCCAGTTGGAATGAGCGACCATATATCCAATATTAAGCGTGTAGTGTTCACGTGGTCTAAATTTTTCCTCTTCTCGAATGATATCGAGCTTCAGCTCGAAACGTTTTTTTTCATCCGTTTTCGATTCTATCTCAATCAACGTCCCTCTTGGGACATCATGTCGGTCCTCGAGGAGAGCGATTAGGACGAGTGGTTCGGGTGGTTCGACGCGTTCGTTCAGCATGACAAATTAGGGGGAAATTGTTTTGATGAACTTAGGGAAGTCGCTCGCAATATCCGCGGAAGGCTTACGTTTCGCTAGCGCTTTGATGCAAGCTCGAGCCCACCGGAAACCCTGGCTCGACTCTTTATCAATGAAGTCCTCGTCATCTCCAGTGTTTTTGTCGGAGGAATGGATCCCCGCCTTGTACACGAGCGCTCGAGTCAACGTGTCAATGAGGTACGCTTGGCCATCAGCAAAACGTTCTGTAATCCGCTTTGATACCTTTAGACCACGCCAGCTTTGCGCTAGACGTCGAGCCTTGGGCCAGTTTTTTTCGACCAAATCGGCCACCACGGGTCGTACGGATTGTCTTAGTATTTCAACTCGCGCAGCATTTTTTCCCGGCCCTACAACGACGAAATGTTGTTCCCCTACTTTGATATTGCGGACAACGTTATGAGCGTCTAGTGGATTTGGAATGACGGTGAGTGTGAGAGGAGCCCGAAGGTCTTCAGAGCCAAGGTACTTCTTCATTGCCACGAAATCTTTTTCGAGCTGAGCCATTAAATCTTTTGCGTGCGAGCGCTGCTTTGCTGACAAATCGTCGAATAGCTTCGTGAGTGCTTTATTTCCTCCTAATTTTTGCAATGCTTGAGCCGTGGAAGCAATCGCTTTCAACTCCTCGCCAGCCGCGTCCGCGCTACTGCTACTTAGACTTCGGTCGTAGGCTAGGACTAATTTCAAGTAATTATCGATGGAACGCCCTTGCTCATCGAAGAGTTTCTTAAGTGCTTTGAGGTCGCCTTTGGTCACGAGTGGCCGTATCGCATTGCGTGTGAATTGGCGAAGCGGATGGAAGACGGGGGCTTCGAGAGGTGGCCCCTGCCTTAGGGTCTCTTTGGAGTAACCTAGACCGTTTAGGCCCGCGAAGAGAAGAAAGACACGCCCGTCATTGACAAATTCAATACCGTGACTAGAAACGAGACGGTCCGGTGTCTCTTGAATTTGCCCGATGGTGAGACTGAGAGAAAGTAACCCTGCGGTTATTGCGGATATCACGCCTAAAGGTTCGCGGGTTTGAACCCGCTCGTCAACCGAGGATCTACGCCGTCAAAAAGTGTTAGGATGTCGGTGATGTTGACCTTTTTACGCTTAATTATCGTGCTTTCGCTAGTGTTTACACTTAATTCTGCCGAGGCGACGACGGTCGGACCGATCACGGAACTCACCGCTAGTCCGCCCACAGCCTCTCAACGCAGACCGGACGGAGCTTGGGATGGAACGCGTTACGTTCTCATTTGGGAAGACGGGCGTTCTCCCGCCAATGGTCAGGAACTTTATCTTACGCGCCTCGATGCAGATGGCTCGATCCTCGATGCGAATGGTTTGCCTGTTTTGTCGCCGCCTCAGCCGGGAAGTCAGGGACAACCGAGTATCTTTTATAACGCTGCGACGATGACGTTCATGCTCACGTGGGTAGATCCTCGCGATACTTTCAACGATGTCTATGTTTCTCGGTTTTTTCCCAATGGATCAGGAACCTTCCCAGAACCGGGCGGAATTCAACTGACAAGTGGCGATGACTCTGAATCCAATCCTCGAATCGCCTGTACGACTCAAACCTGTATGATTTCTTACCAAGCGAGTATCGTCGGTGGTGGTCTCGCGGCCCGCGGCGTTCGTATTTATCCAACGGGTGTAATCATTGATTCCTCTCCAATCGATCTTGTTACCGATGGAGGGCAAAGTGGGGAGTTAAGCCCGCGGTTGCTCGCCCTAGATTCCAGTTACGTTCTCGCCTGGGAAGACGATCGAAACAACGGGACAGGGACTTTAGGTTCAGACATTTTTGCAAGAACTCTTCCGGAACTTGGGCCGGTCATGATGTCGAGTGGGAGCGCACTGGTCTCGCGAAACTTACGGCAGTCATCAGTGGAGCTAAATCGATTCGGCATGGGAGAAATATTTGCGACTTGGCAGGATCAAAGAATCATTACCGGCACCTCAACTATCGTCGATCTAGACGTGTGGGGGGCTCGCTTCAATGCGACGACATTAAACTTGGTAGGAGGATACACGCCGATCGCTGCAGAAACGAAGAACCAGATTTTTCCACACGTTGCTGGGAATTCGGATGGTGCCGCTATTATCTGGGAGGATTTTAGATCTGGAACCTACGGCCTTACTTACGCCGCGCTTTACAATTCAGTCGGAGTCAAGAAAGCACCTGGAGACTTTCCTGTCTTCCAACTTTCATCCAATATGATTGAGCAAAAACTATTCAAGGGTCCAGGAAATGACTATCTTGCGGTGGCTGTCCGGGCTATCCCAAGCCCAACAAGAATCGTATATCGAATCATTCGTGATGAAGACCCATCAGGGACAATGGCCGCCACGGGTACTCTGCAAGTTCCTGCGGATGGAACCAGCGTTGCACAAGTTTATTTCGGACAAGCCTCTGGTCCTTCTGGGTTTCCAGTAGTAGATGGCACTTTGTATACAGTCACTCTCTCCCGAAACGTGAATGTGAGCGTAACAGATGCTGATAGTTCTCTACCTGGCTTACAAGTGCCCGCCGGAAACGGACAGGTGTCCTTTGGTCTGAGTACGACAACTCAAGGCACCGTCGACATCACGGTTACTTCAGTAGAAGGCAACGCTACAGGCTCAGCAACTGTTGTGTTTGATAACGTAGTACCTGAGGTGTCTGACGTGCGAGTTGAGCCCAGCCAGCCGCGTTCGGATCAAGAACTTCAGCTTTTGTATACCTATTTCGATATCAATAATGACCCCGAAGGAAACGCCCAAATTCAATGGACAAAAAACTCCGCGATACAACCTGCCTATGCAAATATGCCGACTGTTCCACCTGGTGCCACGTCAAGGGGTGAAATTTGGCGAGCGCAAATGCGACCTTTTGATGGGACAGATTATGGTTCTTTTGTTTTTTCGAACGAGGTAGTTGTCCTCAATACGGCACCCTCCGCTGTGAGCGTTCAGATTTTTCCAGATGTCGACGTTCGGACGAATACGCGACTTGGCGGATTGTATCGATTTATGGACTCCGACAATGACGCAGAAATGGGCACAACAACAGCGTGGCTTCTCAATGGGAACCGCGAGAGCCAGTATGACGATGCAACGGAGATTCCGGCAAACGCAGTTGTGAAGGGACAAACTTGGGTGTTTCAGGTGACCCCAAGTGATGGAACTGATTTTGGACAAACCGTCAGTTCCGCGCCTGTGACCATTGTAAACACGGCGCCTGTCGCCGTAGCGGGATCAATGGGAGAAGTAGTTGAGAGAAGAGATTACATGCTTGATGGTACTTCTTCCTCTGATGTTGATCCGCAAGATGTTCTTACGTATCAATGGTCAATTGTTCAAGGAGCTGATCTTATAACTCTTTCTGACTCGACCTCACCAACACCAAGCTTTACCGCTCCTTCTGTTTCGGGAACAAAAATTTTAGAATTTAGCCTTGTAGTGAGTGACGGAGAAGAATCGTCCGTGAGTTCCAAGGTTGTTGTGCTCGTTACCCCGGTGGCAGATTCAGACGCTGACGGGCTCGATGATGAAGAAGAAGTCACCTACAACACTGACCCCCAACGAGGAGATACCGATCGAGACGGCCTAAGTGATGGTTCCGAAGTCGCTGCGGGCACGAACCCCCTTGACGAAGATTCTGACGATGATGGAGTTCGGGACGGCACTGAGTCTGATGCCTTAGAAGATACTGATGAGGATGGACTCATTAACGCGCTAGATCCAGATTCCGATAACGACAAGGTGTTGGATGGTACTGAAGTTTCGGTGACGACTCCACTGGTGGGAACCGCTACTGGTTCACCTCATTTTGTACCTGATGCCGACACTGAAAGCAGTACAGACCCCCTAATGGCAGACACCGATGGTGATGGTTTAGAAGACGGAATTGAAGACGCTAATCAAAATGGCCGGATTGATCCTGGAGAGTCTGACCCCAATGACCCGAATAGCACCGTGCCCTGCAGCGATTCCATGCCTTGTCCACAAGGCTTAGTCTGCGTGGGGTTCACTTGTCGCCTGCCCGCGACTCCAGATTCTGGCCTCATGTGTCAGCCTCTTGCCGAGATTGGAATTCAGTGTTGCATGGGTAGTTCGTGTACAGATGGTGAGCCGGTCGCAGCGCTATGTGAGTCGAGCGGGGACCTCGAAATTTGTCCTGCTGGTGCGAGACGATGCAGCGTTGATGCCTGCACAGGAACGATCAACACCGGCCAGCTATGTCCCGATGGAACGACTGATTGTAGAAACGATTGCTCTTGCAATTCCGTAAAAGCCTCGTCCTCTGAGTACTCTTCATTTGTTCTACTTCTTACTTTAGCGATGTTCATAGGTCTTCGCCGACGCGACGAAGATCTATATCAATAACTTTATGCTCGCCATGGTCCAGCCGAACCATTGATTCGAAGCCTTTTCCTAGTTGCGGATGCCGGATAAGGACGTGATGACTGCCTTCTTCAAGTAGGAGCGCGCCTGATAGTTCATTGAGAGCTGACCCATTCAATTCGACGATAGCGCCAGGATTCGTCTTCAAAGTCAGTTTCGCTTCTCGAGCCGCCATATTCACGGTGTGATCTTCGCCCTGCTTTACATAGACTGTTGTTATTCTTTCAAAACCAGATTTAGCGTAGGATGCACGGATGCGAGATCGACCCGTTTCAAATTCAAACGGCCCTGCATTCCCATTTTTATCCGCTGTACCTAATACGGAATCCTGATGCATGATGGCAGCATTTGGGCGGGTCCGAATCGTCACGAAGCCTACACTCCCTGTCGTTCTATTAGAACTAATCGGTTTTAGCGCTGGCACATCTGGTGCTTTGGGAACAGCTGTTCGCGCTCGAAGGTTTTGAGTTTGTGGTGCTGGCTCCTCTGGATTTGAAAGAAGAATCCAGGCGATCAAAGCGAATCCAACGACACCACTCACAAATCCTATCAACATAGAAATAGATATTTTACGGTTGGGGTGTGGGGTTGGTGCCAAATTTTGGTTCTGAGTTCGCTTGTCTTCCAAGTGCGCTGTTTGCTTGGGCGGTTTCGAATCCGCATAAGCGCGAACCACCGCTATCGTCTCTAGCTCATCTTTCGCCTGTCGCTCGGCTCGATAGGCCGGAGATTCAACAACTGGTGCCGGTTCTGATACGGTTTTTTCAGGTGCGATTTGGTTATGAGCAATGTTCGATTCAGCGACGGTATCGCCTCCGGAGATATACTGCGGACTATCAACAAAACCAGGTTTATCGATGATTTGCTTCAGTTTCTCTTCATCGTGAGCCTCCGTCCGGTCAAAGTCATCATCACTGGTTGCAAGAGCAATTCCAGTATCAACTCCAGTGGCAACGGAGGAACTCTGAAGCGCTTCTGTTTCGTCAATTTGCTGAACTTGAAATTGCGCTACAGAAAGTGCGGAAGCTGTTTCTGTAGATTTTCGTTCTACGGTTGTTTCCTTGCGTAAAACCGGATCTCCGATAGGCGGAAACTCTTTCTCTTGCGTTGTGTTAGCTTCTTCAGAATCGAGGTCAAAAAGCTCGTGCATAAAATGTGAAATATCCGCTCTTTCCACAAACAAACCAGAATTGCGCAAGAATTGAAATAAATCCCGGCTAAAGTCCTCGGCATCAACGTACCTATCGCGAACATCTAAGGCTAAGGCTTTCAACAAGATTTGTTCGAGTTCAACCGGATATCCTTGGAGTACCTCACTCGGTGGCTTAATATCGCAACGCATAATCGCTTGGAGGGTTGCAAGCTCATTGTGGCGTTTGAACAGTCTTGTTCCAGTCGTTGTCTCATAGAGAATTATGCCGAGCGCGAAAATATCAGTTCGGTGGTCGATTCCATCGCCCTGAGCTTGTTCCGGCGACATGTAGCTATACTTGCCTTTGAGTACACCAGCGCGAGTCTCGCTCACCTTGGTCGCGGCCTTCGCGATGCCAAAATCGACAACTTTGACGCTCCCATCGTAGGTCACGAGAATATTTTGCGGCGAAACATCACGATGAACGACACCCAGCGGTTTGCCGGTCAAACCGGGAAGCCTATGGGCAAACCCTAGGCCCACTGCTGCCTCTGCAATCACTCTGATCGAGTGAGATAACGGAAGAGAACGCTGGAGTTTGAATGCTTGATTGTAAATTCTGCGTATATCCTCGCCGTGGACATATTCCATCGCGATGAAATAAGACCCTTCTATTCGGCCCACATCGAAGATCTCTACAATATTTTCATGGTGTAATTGTGCTGCAATACGAGCTTCGTCGAGAAACATGGACACAAATTCATTGCTTTCAATGAGGTGCGGTAAGATTCGCTTGATGACGAGCGATTCACTTGGTTTTTTCTTGGGATGAGCGAGAAATATCTCGGCCATCCCACCCGTCGCAATAAGGCGGGTCAGAACATATTTCCCAAAATCTACGGGCAAATCCTCTTCTGAACTCAGCATAATGCTCCTCGCCTGACCGTTAGGTTATCACTAAGTGGACTGGAACGCACTTCTTCTGCACGGCAATGTGATTTTCCGGCCTTTTAGGCTTTGAATAGCTTGAGCATTTTGTTTACGGTCCGCCTGTGTCTGATTCAGGGCTGACCTATAAAGATGCTGGCGTCGATATCGATGCCGGTGAAGCACTCGTTGATCGCATCAAGAAGCGATTAAAAGACCAAAGTCGTCATGGCTTACTCGGGGGTGTCGGCGGTTTCGCATCAATGATCTCTCTCAAGGATGTTGCTGGGGACTTAGAAGACCCCGTCCTGGTCTCAGGAACAGACGGCGTAGGAACCAAGCTCGCCTTGGCCTTCGAAACCGGAAAACACAACACAGTTGGAATCGACCTCGTTGCGATGTGCGTAAACGACATACTCACCTGTGGTGCTAAGCCGATCTTTTTTCTCGACTATTTTGCAACTGGGAAGCTCAATGTTGATGTTGCAGATCAGGTCATAAGCGGTATTGCTGAAGGATGTCGTCTTGGCCAATGCACATTGGTGGGCGGAGAGACAGCTGAAATGCCCGGGCTATATTCTGATGGAGAATATGACTTAGCAGGATTCGCTGTCGGTGTAGTTGAACGTTCGAAAATTATAGATGGATCTCAAGCAAAATCAGGTGATTTACTCGTCGGCATAAAGAGCCGAGGACTGCATAGTAATGGGTACTCACTCGCACGAAGAGCATTACTGGAGCACGCCGGACATGAGTTACAAGGAGAACTTGCAGACCAGCTGCTGGAACCTACGGCCTTATACACTTCTCCAGTTCAAGCTTTACTGCAAGAGGTAACGCCCCATGCGATGGCACATATAACTGGCGGTGGCATTGTCGAGAATCTGCCGAGAGTGCTTCCTCAGGGAACACGTGCAATTATTGATCGCGACACCTGGGACGCTCCTCCGATTTTCAAGAAGGTCCAAGAAGCAGGGAATGTCGCGGACCAAGAGATGTTCCGGACCTTTAACATGGGAATCGGCTTTATCTTCGTGGTCAAGTCTGAAGAAGCACAGAAAACAATCGAGATTCTGGAAGCTCATGGGGATGACACGGCATATATTATTGGTGAGCTGGAGAGCAGCGATAAGCCCCCCGCCGTGGAGTGGGCCAAATGATCGGTGTCCTTGCATCAGGTTCCGGCAGTAATCTGGGCGCACTTCTGTCGCAACGAGATATCAGAGAACGTATCTCGGTCGTTATCTCTAACAATCCGAACGCGAAAGCATTGCAACGTGCAGAAGATGCTAATGTCCCCGCCTTACTCATCAATCATCGTGACTTTTCGAAGCGAGATTTATTTGATCAGGCGATTCGCGATGCACTTGTTGAACATAAGGTCGACTGGGTTGTGCTTGCAGGTTTTATGCGGATAGTTGGCGAGAATTTACTGGAAGCTTTTCCCAATCGTATTTTGAACATTCACCCTGCTCTACTACCTGCGTACCCGGGGTTACATGGCCAGCGCCAGGCTGTGCATGGGCTGGCAAAAATAACGGGTTGCACCGTTCACCTGGTTGATGGCGGGGTTGATACTGGCCCCATTTTGGCACAAGCGGCACTGAGTGTAGATGTCGGTGATGACGAACGATCACTCTCTAAACGAATTCTCCGGTTGGAACATCAATTATATCCCGCGGTTTTAAAATCCATACTTACGAATGGTCTCACGCTTGGGACAAACGGTGAGCAAAGGCTTGCTGATGGGCTACAATATTATCTGAGTGACAAGCCTGCAGGAGTACTCTTTTCTCCATTATGAGTGTTTCGGAACATTATGAAGTTGCCGTGCTGGGCGGAACTTTGTCGGCAACAATTATTTCTGCACTCCTCGCGCAGCGTGGATATCGAGGCATCCTTGTCGATCAGGGAGAGCTGTCAAAAAATCATTCCAGCGGTTTTTTTGATCTTTCATTGCAAGACGAAGCCTCTGCAGTCATGCAAAAAGTTCATGAGGAGTTGAATCTAGGCTCACCAACGACTCGACAAGGAAAACTTGGCGATACGATTTTACAGGTTGTTTTTCCTGATGAACGAATCGACGTGCTTCGATCTCGCTCCGACTTTGTAAAGGAACTTACTCGCGCAAAAAGCAATCTTCGAAATGGTAGTCTCGAAGGATTCTTTCTCTCTGTCGATGAGCTCGAAGAACAAACATCGACTATATTGGAAACAATCGGGATCATACCTCCCCAAGGATTCTTTGCGAAAAGAAGTTTCGATGTAGCTGCTCGTAGATACAAGTCTACGGTTCAGACCCTCAATTCTTCCGATTTTTTGCTCGAAACTACTTCTAATTTGCAGCTTTTCTTCGAAGGTATTGCCCCGTTCATCAGCTATCTTGACGTTCGTAATATAGAAGAGCTAAAGCAACCATCTTTTATTCGCCCTTTGGCTCGTCTGCTTCGTGGGATGGCTCCTCATGCAAGCCACCCAACCAGTCGTTCCCTCTTCGTACAGTCCGCTATGCGGTCTGGTTTTGAAGTCAAAAATGATGCTGCGAATGGCATCACTGTACGCGGCCGACAATTTGAAATCACGTTAGCCAATAGTCGTCGAACTATTTCGTCGGACTATCTGATAGACGCTTCTTCCGACCATTCAGGCATTGATGTGTTACCGAAAAAACTCACAAAAAGTTTAGCGGGAACGATTCAAGCGATGCGACCAAATGCGAGTTTGCACAGTCTTGCTTTTGAAGTTAACGAAAATGTCCTGCCACCTGGTATGGAACGATTAGTTCTACTCATGAATGGCCGAAAACAAAACCGAGACGACAGCGAAGACTTCACGAGAGAACGCGGTATCTTATTAATAAATGAGCCGATTGCGGCAAGTCAGGGAGGCAGGACCTCTAGAACACGAATTACGGCCTTGTATCCTATGAGTGCTGCTGAGGAACACGCTTCAAAAAAGATAGATAAAATCATCAAGGCACGCATCCAACGTCTTATTCCCTTCCTAAAGGATGGAGAACCGCGGGTACGTTCCCTGTTTGAAGATTCGAAGTCTTCTTATCAGACAACCAAAAACCTCTTCCACCCGCTCTATGATGTAGATAGACTCGGGTATTTAGGCTTTGAGAATGTCCCCAGCGCAACTGCGGTGAAGAATATTTATTTGGGTGGACCGGCTATCCTTCCTGGATTGGGCATTGAAGGAGAATACTTGTCCTCATTTCAGTTATGTGATGAGTTGGACCGAAAGACGAGAAACATCAAACATCCAAAAGAGCTTGGCAAGCGTATAAGCGATATCACCTACTCTTAGTCTCGTAATTAGGCTTGAACTCTTTCGACAGAGTGAATACCGGACAGTTGAGAGATGTTCTTTATAACTCGCCTGAGTTGTCCGCTATCTTTGATTGAGACCATGAAGGTATTGACAGCAGTGCGGTCCTTTCTTCCTCGGCAATTCGCATTGATGATGTTGATGCCCGTATCGGTGAATTCTTGCGTAATCGTTGCGAGAATTCCCGGGCGGTTCTCTGTGATAACTCTAATTTGAATGGCACGGTTCGCTGTGATTCTGGGGTCCCAAGAAACGTCTATCTTTCGCGCCGGGTCCAATTCCAAAGCTTTAGGGCAAAGCATGTTGTGAACGGTGATTCCGCGGCCTCGCGTAACAAATCCCATGATAGGGTCCCCGGGTACCGGATTACAGCATTTCGCAAAGCGAACCAGGATATCGTCAATGCCCTGCACTACGATACCGCTACTCGACTTTTTGGCTACAGCTTGGAAAAGCTGACTAAGTCGTGATTTAGGCTTGATTTCGGAGTTGTCTTTTGGGCCCCTTTGGATGAGGTCTTCAGGAAGCAGCTTACGCACCACCGATTGCGCTGTTACTTTCCCATATCCGAGTGCAGCATATAGATCCTCTAAACTGTGATATTGGCGGCTGTTTTCGACCAGCTTATTTACAGGACTTGCTTTGCCCTTCAGGAGCTTCTGTAAAGATCGTCCATATCGCTTCGTTTCACGTTCGAGAATCTCACGCCCCATCTCTACCGCTCGGCGGCGTTGCTCCTGTCGCAAGTAGTGATTGATTCTGTTTCTTGCGCGGCTGGACTTGACCCAGTTCAGCCAGTCTTTTGTCGGCTTTTGATTGCTGCTCGTGAGGATTTCAACGGTGTCACCGTTCTTTAGTCGATATCGGAGAGGCACAATTCTCCCGTTGACCTTCGCGCCTGTGCAATGATGTCCGACTTCTGAATGTACAGAGTAAGCGAAATCAATCGGCGTTGAACCGTTCACGAGTTCCTTTACTTCTCCCTGAGGAGTAAAAACGTACACTTCATCGCCGTAAAGCTCGAATTTTACGGACGAGATAAATTCCGTCGGGTCGCTAAGCTCTTTTTGAAGGTCCATCAATTGACGCAGCCAAGAAAAATTCTCAGCATCTTTTCGAGACGGTTTACCTTCCTTGTACTGCCAATGTGCTGCGATACCTTGCTCAGCAATATCGTGCATTAGCTGTGTTCGAATTTGGATTTCGATACGATTACCATCGCCATCGAGAACCGTAGTATGCAGAGATTGATATCCGTTTGGCTTGGGTGTTGCGATGAGATCTTTGAATCGCCCCGGGACGGGCCGCCACGTCGCATGACAGTGCCCAAAAGCTTCATAACAATGTGGTACCGTATCTGTAATGACCCGAAACGCAATTATGTCATTAACTTGTTCGAACTCAGTGTTTTGAGCTTTCAGTTTGCGCCAGATACTGTAGAGATGTTTGACCCGGGCCTGAATGATGCATGGGATATTATGGTCGTCCATTTTGGACTGTAAAAGAGCTTTGATGTTTTCAATATAGACATCACGATTTTTAGCGGTACTGTCCAGCTTTTCTGAAATGTCTAAATAGTCCTTTGGTTGAAGATACTTGAGACAAAGATCTTGCAAGTCCGCTTTCAGCCAATGAATACCAAGACGGTTGGCAAGCGGAGCATAGATGTCCAGTGTTTCCTGGGCAATGCGTTCTTGTTTTTCGGTCTTCATATGTTCCAGCGTACTCATGTTGTGCAGGCGGTCTGCGAGCTTGACTAAAATCACACGGATATCTTTAGCCATAGCGACAAGCATTCGCCGAAAGTTCTCGGCCGCCTTTTCGTGGCTGGTGCTGTACGGCATATTCGATAGTTTCGTTACACCCTCAACGATTTCGGAAACCTGCCGGCCGAAGAGACCTTCTATTTCTTCAGGCGTCGCTTTTGTATCTTCTATCGTGTCGTGAAGAATTCCCGCACATAGGGCGAATTCATCTAGCTGCATTCTCGCCAAAAGGTCGCAAACTTCCAGCGGATGAATTAGGTATGGTTCACCAGATTTACGCACCTGTCCTTGGTGCGCGTTGGCTGAATAAACGTAGGCTTGCCTAATCAGCTCTAGGTCTGCATCCGGATGGTAGGTTGAGACCTTCTCCAAAATGTCTTTTAGTCGGAGCACTTACTAACCCGTCTATCGTTAGTGTGACATAAAAATTAAGGAAGGTGTTCGGAAATACTGAGTTTTTTTGCACATAATAAAACCCTGGCCACTTTCGGACATCAGGGTTAGGGTCCCGATGTGTCCGAAAATGTCGGGAAAAATAACCAGAGTGCATCGGGTACGTCTGATAATGTAGGCGCGCACTCTGGAGAGGCACTCGAGCCCGCAAACACCGTGAAATCCGAGGAAAACTCCCAAAATGGGAACGTTCAGGCTGTCATCCAGGAAGAAATAGAGGAAACGCAAGCGACTGAATTCGAAGCTCATAATGGTGTTTTGCCCGCACAACCCATGGATTCCACCGTAGAGACAAAACTCGAGCCTGCACCCGATTTTACCCCGGAACAAGCGCCAACAGAACCACCCACGGACGAGGAGACACAAAGTCAACATCCCGTAGCGGTATCTAGATCTGAAACAATAAAAACAGCTGAACGGCCAGGAGAAGAACCAGAAGACGAGTCGCTAGGAGCAAAAGTTTCATCCGACGAAAAAGAACGCCTTGAAGTGATTGAACGCGCCGTTTCACCGGCTCCGTTTGCCGGCTTTCTCGCAGAAATGGATGATCGTGAGCGGGAGGAAAATGCGGACGTAGACTCATCTGAGCCATCCTCGATGGAGTCCTTCAGTGAAACAGAGGACCGGGAAACAGAGGCGCCCCTTTCTTCCCACGAAGCCATCAGGGCAACAGAGCCCGCAGACGAACCCGCACCAGAACTTGTTCCGATTCCTTCGATTGCTCCGCCGGTGGAGTCAGCTTACCAGCGTTACAGACAAGCCCAAAAAACGGACGATTTACCCGATCGAGGACGACGTTTATCCACAGGTTCAGTTCGTACGACGGGGAATCAAAAAGCCAATGATATGAAACTAGGGGCGTATAGGGTGATTGGAGAACTCGGCTCTGGCGGAATGGCTGTTATTTACAAAGCCGTTCAAACATCCGTTGATCGTATGGTCGCTATCAAGGAACTTCGGCCAGAACTTCTAAGTGACCGCGAAGTTATGGCTAGGTTCGAACGTGAAGCGACGAGCATGGCTGCTCTGCAGCATGGTAATATCGTCCAGATTTACGATTACGTGCAAGATTTCGACACAACGTACATTGTCATGGAATACGTCGAAGGAACAGACCTTTTCGATGTCTTGGCCCACTGCCAAAAATTGCCGGAAGACGTTGTTGCTATCATTGGCTACAAGATCGCATCTGCTCTCGAGTACGCCCACTACAGAGGAATTATCCATAGAGATATAAAGCCATCGAATGTTTTGATGTCTAACCTCGGCGAGATCAAGCTATTAGACTTTGGGATTGCGAGAGACCCCGGGCGCTCTAACATAACTCAAATAGGTATGGCTCTTGGTACTCCGGCCTACATGTCTCCCGAGCAAATACGAGGCGAACAAATTGATTTCCGGGCAGATTTATTTTCCCTCGGCGTATGTTTATTTGAATTTTTGACAGGCGAAAAGCCTTGGGAGGACGATGGAACTCAAGATGTTGCTCGTAAAATTCTTATAGAACCTCCTCGTTCTTTACGAGAGCTGCGTCCGGATGTTTCTTTCGAGATGGAAAACATAATCCTGAGTTGTCTCGCCAAGGATGCTAACCAGCGATTCGGATCAACTTTTGATCTCACACGAGCTTTGCAAAGCGTAATTCTCCGCCATCTCGACATCGATTCGCGTCAGCGACTCGTTGTGTTTTTGAACAACCGCCAAATGATTTCTTCTGATCGAGCATCTAGCTTGGTTGCAGCTGATGCTCTCGTTGACCCAGAACTCAAACGTCGCGATTTGGGAATCAAGCGACCAAGTGGCGAAAAAATGCACCGACAAATTTTCGCAGCCTGCGGAATTGCTATCATTCTCGTCTTCGGAATTGGCTTCTTTTCTAGTTTTATTTTTGGCGGCACAAAGCTCGGAGGTGCCTCGACGGTTGTAGCTATTGAAGTGAAGAAGAGGCCTGCCCCTGTAAAGGTTAAAGCACCCGAGTCAAAAGCGACACCTCGCCCTGCATTAGACGCTCGTTCTGATGAAAAGGCGACAAAGAAGACGAGAACGCGGGCATCAAATTCTCGAAAGATGCAGCCCGGGACCATAAAAATCACTGGTTCTAGAAAGTGGTATGATGTCTATATCGACGGACGTAAGCTTTATCGCCACCCTCGCCCAGGCAGACCTCTTTCTCCGGGCCGCTATAAAGTTCAACTCAAAAATCCAACCTGTAAAGTCATTAAAAAAACGATTCGGATTCGTCCTGGGCAACCTACCTATATCAAAGCAACGTGTCGTTCCAAATAACGTCTAAGTGTCACGAAGAAGACGCTGGAAAAGCTCTTTCATCCTAAGTTGAATCATGAAAGGCCAGATGTTCATACCTCGCGATGTTATCTTTAATTTTGCTCGTAACTGGGAAAAGACTTTGGTGTTTATTCGCTCGTTTTGGTGTGTTGGGGTGCGTGAAATCTTAATCGGTTCACCTCGAACCCACAATGAACGAACTTGGGTTTCAGCACCATCAATGATCAGGTCTGCTAAGTGATTAACGTCTGTCGATTTAGTGTTACGAACGTCGATGGCGAGTAAATCTGCACAATGTTCAACACTTAGATTCCCTGCCGCGAACCCAGCGCTTTTGGCGGGTACTGATGTAGCCATCCGCAATGCTCGAACAGCCGCATCATCACAGTATGGCGACAACCACTGCCGCAGATGATAAAGTTCATGAAAGATATTATACTGACTGCGAGTCGCCCCACTAAGTGAAGAAACCGCGATCTGGAGGTCGGCGTCTACAGCCGCCTTCAAGTTGGGAGGAGATTCGCCCATCAATAGATGAAACAAAGGCGTAATATGAACAAAAATATTCTCATCAGTTAAAAGTTGAGTAACTTCTTTCGAGTCGATCCCGGTGAGCCTTAGAGGCAATAATGAAATGTTTTTCGATCGAAGGTCGACTTTACGGAGTAATTTGTGAATACGACCAAGTGATAGGTCTGGCGTCTCAACGAAGAGAGGAAGGTTGTTTTCATAGCTAACCAGAGCCGCTTTTTTGAGCGTTAGTGAATGTTTTCTCTTTGGAAACCGGAAATAAAGTCCAATTCGAAAAATATCAGAGTGTGCTTTCTGAAGCCCGCCTAATTGCTCTAGGACTTCAGATATCGAGCTCAACGAACGACTCGAGCCTAAGTCGAAGAGAAAAAATCCTCGCAATCGCAGGTCGAAGAGAGTGTTAGCTATTTGTGTAGCCTCATCAAGCGTTGAGATGAGATAAGAAGCACAAGACGTTCCACAGAGACTCAACTGTTGTAGTCCTAAGCTTATACTGACCATCTTTTCTTCGGTCGAGAGATTCTCCAGCGCAAAGGGTACTTGTATATGACGAAAGTTCTCGTGGGTTGGGGTCGCAACGAAATATCGATCCAAAAAGGATTCTTGCAGAGCAGTTCTAAGCTGAAAAAATGCCGGCATGAGCACGTACGGTGTTTCCGCAATCAGTGCCTTAGGATGAGATGTGATGCCACCGATCGCTGAAATTTGCCCATTCCGAATGAGTAGGTCGCCCTTGCGAAATCGAGGTGGTTTTTGAAACGATAAAAGCCCTTGAGTGCGAATAATCCGTTCGTTGTCGTTCTCAACGGCTCCCATGCTCGAGAGTTAGGTACCACGATTTAATAATTTCGGCAGCGGGTTTGTCACGGGGAGTATAGTTCTTGTCTTCTTTTCCCCCGAATCCGAACCAATTCCACCAGTAAAGGCCTCGAAGAAAGCTTTGATTTGAAAGTGAATAAGCAGCAGCCCGATAACCCAATTCTTGCGTCTTTAGGTCGAGTTCTTCCTTCCTTGTTTCATCCCACGGGAATTTTGTCCCACTTTCGATACTGGGATAACCAACCTCGGTGATAATGATTGGGCGGTTTGTTTCCTCACTCCAAGCTCGCAGCTCCTTCACTATCGGCGCCCAGGCTTGGCGGAGTTTCTCGAGACTCCCAGTATTATATCTTCCCACTTCCCAATAACCGGTAATCCCGACATGATCTACAGCATCCCAAAACTGCACAGGCTTGTAGTGATCCCAATTTGCACTATACATGAGCTCGAGTTTTGAGTGCCTGAGCCGGAGACGTTCAATGAGACGCAACCAGCGTTTTCGCATCCTTTCTCGGGAAACCAACTCACTTCCAATCACCAGACGTTGTGCGCCCGATTGTTCCGCGATAGCTGCTGTGTGAGCAATGTACTGAAAATAGCTATCCCACCATGCGTCTTCGTTGGTTGGCTTTATTTTTCCTCGCCAGTCTCCAGCCTCAGCTTCAATAAGCCTAACAATCGGAAATGCTGTTACGTGAAATCCTCGATGCTTGGCTTGGGCAACGGTGCGTTCCAACTGTTGTCTCGTTGCACTCCAGCCAGTCTTGGGATGAATGTTGGTGGACGAGATGTCATTTTGCCACCAGACCCATACCAATGAGATATGTGTAGCTCCGGTTTGACGGATCTCCGCTAAGAAATGGTCGTAGTCGTAGGTTGGATCCGACGCGAACAGTCCGAGCGAAACACCTTTTTCTGGTGGTGGTTCCCCGAAAGGCGTCGCAATTGCTGCAGCGAGAAGAACAGATAGGCCAATCATTGCGGTTTGAATTTAGCAGTTAACTTCGGGGCATCGTTACTCAAGATCCAGGTGTCCGATAGGTCTTTCAAATGGGCGTCAATCCCTTTTCTCGTCAGTGACTTGCGATAAGACATGAGTGCCGCGTCGAGTTCGTATAGTTTTAGATCGTCAATCTCAGCGTCAAGGTCTCGCCCCACCAAGAAGGCAAATTCATATTTAGGCATACGAATGAGTTTGTTGATCAGTTTTTCGTCAAATGGGCAGGACTTTGGAGCTTTTCTACCCGCCACCAATGCGGTCAAGCACGGCATCGCAAATATGTCGCGTCCGGCATCTATCCTGAGACTGGGTTGTACTTTCGCCAACTCAAGCATGCGATCTACGTTTGCGCTCGCCCGGTTTGAATATGTCCGGTCGATGACGATCAGTGTTGGTTTTTTCGGGCGCAGCGTACTAAGCACCGTCGCCGCGGGACGAGTCCATGCAATGACCTCATGTTCATCACCGCGTACCGCGAGGATGATCAGCCCTCCTTCAGGCATTTTCTGAATTCTTTCTCGTGTCGCCACCAATGCGGCGTAACGTTCGCTGTCGTATTTGGGTTTTGCGATAATCTCGCCGGCCAAGAAAGCTGCTCCCAAGTTTTGTTGCTCGGTTGCAGCTCGCAGACATGGATTGGTCGAGTCGCTCCCAATTAACACTGCGCTATAACACATTGAATCCAATGCATGCCGTCGAGTCAGCGCAATGAAGGGGTCCATAGACAACCGACCGAGTGTTCGCCGAGCTTCCCGCATGGTCGTCTGCATTTGTTTTCCATCCTCCCAATTTGATCTTTCAGCCAGTAATCGTGCACGGGTCGACAAAATGGCGGTTAGATCAATGAGTGGCCAGTTCGACTCAGGAGAAACGGAGACTAATGCGATGGCCTCGTCGAGCATTCCCGCTTCGTAGGATTCAGATCTTTGTCGGGCAACTTGCGCATGGATGTTGGCAGTGAGAGCAATCGCGTGGATAGAGCCTGCTTGCCGTGCTCTTTCGGCAGCGACAAGAGCTTGCTCAAAATCCCCCGCGGCGGATTTGAGACGTGCCTCGATGACGTCAAACCTTGAACTCCCCGGAATGACTTTCTTCCCTGCGCTAAGAATTTGATAAGCAGCAGCAGCGCTATTTCTCCAACAAGACGTAGAGACATGCTCAAGCGTATCAATAGCGAGCCGCCGAGCGTACGCTTTATCGTCTGGGTCAGTTCTAACGTCTACGTAGGCCGCCGCATCAGCCACAAATTTCATGCGAGTGTCGGTGCTCGTGCAAACGGGGTCGACCAACGGGTACAGATTGTAAGCTCGAACAGGGGCATCAGGGTCTTTCGCCAGCAACTTTCGTATTTTTTTGAAACGGCTGTTCTCTGGCAATTGTGCGGGCAACCGGTCGAATACCGAGCCACTGGTTGTCGCTCCTTTGGATTTTGTACTTGGTGTCGGCGATTTTGAACAACCGAACATAAGGAAAGTAATGAAGCAAACAATCGCTCTTTTCATAGCCGAGTGGGAGTGAAACGCGCGAAACACGCGAAGGCAAGAGTCAGGTTTCACCCCTCCAGAGATACAACCGAATCGTGGCCTCCCAGCAAAGTTGTCCGTCACAAAATAGATAACGGCTGTACTAGGCAACGCTCGCAAGGTTAATGCTCAAGCGGTCTAGGATATTCCTCGCCACCATGTTCAATTCAACACTGTCGAATTGGCATCCCTTCTCAGCATATGGACCACGAAGGCCGGCGTGAGAGCCTCTAGGATTCATTCTAGAGGACTTATTCACGCAACCACCTCTCATGGGGTTTTTGAAGCATTGTTCGGTCACAGCCCCTTTTGCTTCGATTACAGTGTCGCTACCTCCACCCCACGCAACGAGCGTAATAGCATCTCGCCATCTAGACGTTGCGATGCCCGACTTGCTTGTAGGCATCTGTGGGGTTGTGTGAACAAATCGCACTTTGTTCACTTGTTTCGATACTTGTCTGTGCCGCATGATCTTTTCAGGGTATTCGCTCAAGAGGTGAGCCCAATCGTGGGCCTCCTTCCATGTCGTTTTATCACCTTCATGAGGCGCTCGACTTCGAAGTATCTATTCCTCTATTACTATGCTTACCGTACATCCCCTCCTAAGGTTTCCTTTGAGCCAGCAGCAAGCTATCACGCCAGAGGGCCCCGGCACGTTAGCTTGTCGCTCACTTCGTAAAGCCTCTTTCGCTTCACGTGTTTCGCACTCAGAATGTTCCTCTGTTAGAAGAATTCGATCAATATTTTTTTTCACGTTAACTTCACGTAAGTGCCTCAAGTGCCTGCTTTCTCTCAGATATTGAACTTGGAACTTTATTCCTGTTCTGCGTTCATTTTAGGGGGCTATATTTGCGCACACGCTATCCACATTGCGCCCCAACACTTTGCGGTGCATACGGGGCTCAACACATTGCGGCGCGTGGACTTGAGCGATGTGTGTAAATTGTAACAGTGTAGGCATTAGTGTTCCGAAGCAAGTGCTTCGGACCTCGTTGTACACGAGAGTTGCGCCCGCGAATGTTCGCGGAAAGCACCGTAACTACAGAACTTGCGCGCCTTGAATTACCCTGCAATGCAACTTGCTTATTTCATATCAAAAAAAAGACAATAATGTCGCAAACATGCGCTAATATTCCTAACATGGAAGTGCGCTCATCAGAGGCCGGATCAGTGAAAGCATGTCCCTTTTGCGGCGTCGATAACCTAGGGACAGCCCGGTTTTGTAAGGATTGCGGGGGCGCGATAAGGCCGCCTGAAGTGTGCCCTACTTGTGAGACAAATATCCCAACAGACGCAAAGTTTTGCCCTGGCTGTGGAATTGCCGTAATTGGACCCCGATCCGAAACCAGCTCAGCAACTGAAGTTGCCCCCAATCATGAGTTAGAAACGGCTAACTCCAATGTTGGTTCTTCGGAACCACCAAAAGAAGCTGCAAAATCGGGTGACTCGAAGGGTGACTTGCACGCAGTTCAAGTTGCATCACCAAACGCTTTAGAAGCACTAGAAAAAGCCAATGAAAAGCGTAGAAAATCACGTGGAGCTAGCCTGGGAACTAATGTCTTATTTTTCGTGTCTGTCTTGATCGCATTTATTGTCGCAATGTACGCGTGGAACAAGGATAAGCCAAAAGAGGCAAGTATGTTCTCTGGTGCACCAGCGCCTGCTACGCCTGCAAACAGCCCTGCTGTTCCGGTCGCCGCAGATGCTACAAAATCGATTGCGGGCTTCATAGAAATGGCCCCCGCTCTGGCTCGGTCTGTCGATACCAATGGCGTCCTCTATATTATTGCGAGAAACGCAGGAATGCCTACGAAAGGGCCACCCATCGCGGTGAAGAAATTTTCGCAACCCAAGTTTCCAGTAAGCTTCACGCTAAGCGGTAGCGATGTGATGATGGCGGGCATGCCATTTGTGGGCCCTTTTGATCTCTACGTTCGCTTGGATCGGGACGGAAATGCGATGACACGGGGCCCAAAAGACCTGGTTCATAGTGCTCCGATCTCGAATATACAAGTGGGGGATCAGAGCGTTCGAATCGAACTCGACCAGACGTATGTTGGAGGGCAAAAAGGCGCTAAAGCGTCACCAATACCCCCAAATCCAGAAAAATCTGCAGTACCGCCAAGAGGCTTTTCTGGCTCGATTGACATAAGTCGATCCCTAGTAGCAGGATCGGCGCTCAGTTCGGGAACCGTCTATGTCATTGTCCGCCCGACAGGCATGCCACCTGTGGGCCCACCTTTAGCAGTGCGCAAGTACTCTGCGCCTCAGTTCCCCTTGTTGTTTCAAATTGGTCCTGAGCACGTCATGATGCAGAACATGCCTTTTCAAGGACCTTTTGACGTGTACGCGCGTTGGGACGCAGACGGAAATGCGATGACAAAAACTGCGGGCGACCTTGAGTCATCAAAACCTCTTAAATCAGTCGAGAAAGGTAGTTCTGGTCATAAAATTGTTTTCGATGTGGTGCGGAAATGACGGACGATGCGGAAGATGTTGAGCTGAGTCTGGACAGTCATGAATTCGAGGGGCTAATACCGGAAAGAATTGATACCTCTGACCTCCTTCCTCAAGCCGTTGGCGATTTTGTAGTTGATACGAAGCAAGCTCTCTTGCCCGTGGAAATAGATCATGAAGGAAGACTTCGTTCTGTACGCAGCGAAGATTCTGATTTTCGGCGAATTATTGATAAAGGCGTCCGACGATCCGTACTCTTGCCAACGTCACCCGGATGGGCTGTGTTCAAAGCTCGAACGACTCCAGAAGAGCCGCCCAATGCTCGAGAACATGCAGAGTCATGTTGTGAAGTCGTAATGACCGGCCAAATGGGGTCTTCTGGCGTTAGCGTCATGGAAATCGTGGGGTTTCTCGCCGACACAAAGGAGACCGGGATTCTCTGCGGCTCGGTCGATGGCATCGAGCGTTCGATTTACCTCAAAGATGGAGATTTAGTCGGTACTCAGAGCAATGCGCCTGAAGAAAGACTGGGCTCTTTACTCGTAAAAACGGGGAAAATCTCAAAAGAACAACTGTCATCGGCCCTTTTGTATTGTGAGAATGGTCGAAGAATCGGCCAAGCCTGTGTCGAACTCGAATTCCTGACCCGACAGGTTGTTTGGGAGATGGTCAAGCGTCAACACGTTGAAAACTTTGAGAATTTGCTCAGTATGGAGCGAGGCCTTTGGTACTTTCGACGAGTTCGGAAAGCGATTCTAAACTCATCGAGCTTTTTTCTTCCAACGCAGTATTTGCTTATGGATACGGTTCGCAAATTCGATGAGATGCGATTGTACCGTGAAACAGTTCCGAGTTTCGACGCCGCGGTCATGATTCATCCCGATGTCGACTTCACCGATTTACCAAAAACCTGGGGGCCTAATACCCTCGAAATGGCCAAAAAAATGAGCGCCTTCTTTGCGGGTGACTCTTCAGAGTCAGACATTTCCGACCACCGAGCGACTATCCGCGAGCTTCACTTTGTACTCGGTTGTTCAGAATTTGACATGACTCGACTGCTTTATTTGATGGCAGATGCAGAACTGATTACGTTTTACGAACCCACCGAGAGAGAAAGCTCTGTTTCGGGTGTTGGACCAGAAGGCCCCATTTTACTTATGTCGGCTCTGGGCCTTAGTTCCGTACTGAAGGTGTACTCAAAGGCCCTCGATGAAATTTTTAGTGAATATAGTAAAATTCAAGAGCCAAAGAATCTCGCAAAAATCCTGAGGGCTTATATCATTGACCCGGAAGTTGAGATCCCTGCGAGCATTCGCATGCTGCAAATCAATGACGACGGACGGTTAGAAAAAGACGAATTGATGGAATTGCTGCAGTCGTATCCAATGGGACAGACTGAGCTATGTTCAGCCCTGGATATGATTCTGTTCTTTACTTTGTTTGAGGCTACGGAATCACTCAATACGGTTCGCAGCGAGGAGCTTGTTCGACGCATTCATGGAATACGGAGCCTTCTGCCGAAGGAGCAAAAGATATGATGAAACAGTTGATTCGAGGTCAACATGCTGCACGTCTACTTGTCCCCCTCCTTGTTGGGATGACGGCCTGTGACAGCTGCTCGAAGCAAAAGGGAGCCGAAGACTCTCTCGACGGTGGTAAAGCAATCCGTTACATGACATTCGCAGCGGAAAATACCGGATTGCATCTGCAATTATCTGAGAAATGGACGCCATTACTCAATCCAAACATGCCAGAATCGATTATTGTAGACGCTCGTTATGTCGTTCCAGTCAAGGGCCTACCCGTAAGACCTAGAATCATCGTTTCACAGCATGCCCTAGAGGTTGGCTCTGAGCAAAAGCTTGACGAACTCGTCGATGAAGCCATCGACCAGCTGAAAGCCACTCTTAGGCGCCCCAATGTAAAGATCAAGAGAGTCTCAACGAGGTCGCTGATTATCGACGGCCGCTCTGCAGGAGGGTTCGACATGAAATACGCTGTGATCGAACCAAAGAGCGAGTTGGAAAGTCGCATTCTTCAGAAAACGCTTCTCATTATTTCCGAAGGTTCGAATCAGAAACGTTACAAAATTGAAATCACCGCGACTTACGTAGAAACTGAAGGCGCAGAGGTTGCGGATGAGGTTGAATCTATGTTCAACAGTATAAAATTTACTCGGTAGATAATAATTATGGCAACAACGGACATTGACACCCTTCACCCTTCACCTCGTGCGCACATCCCAGGGCTACCCAACTTTTTGACGGAATTACATCTGCACGTCGGCGGCGCTGTCGCACCGCATGTCCTGTATGGCATGGCTCATGAACAGGGATTTAAACTTCCAGTGGCTGACTACTTCGAATTTGTTGATCTTGTAACGTCGCGACCGGACAAGGTTAAGAATCTTGATGACTATCTCAAAATCCTTCACACCTGGACTGAAAAAATCCAATCCAGTCCCGCAGCGGTCGAACGCTCGATTTATGAAATTATCGCGAAGGAGTACCGCGGCTCACGGGTCGCCAACATGGAATTACGCTTTAACCCAATGAAGCGAAATGTTGGGGGAGAGCGTGACCTCGACCAAATCATTCACGCTGCTCTTCGAGGTCTTGACCGAGCCTGCCTCGATTACAACGTAAATGGTGGTTTGATTTTTTGTCTTGCAAGAGAATTTGAGGCTGAAATCAATGAGGTCATCGTAGAGAAGGCAGTCAAGTACTCAAACAGAGGCGTAATTGGTATTGACCTCGCGGGAACAGAATCTAACACTCTTGAGCTCAATGAAAAGAGTGTCCTAAGATACGCAGAACTTTTTGGGAAAGCTCGTAAGGCAGGTTTAGGGACGACTGTTCACACAGGTGAGACGCAAGCGACCAATGGCGAAGGAGTTATCTCCGTCGTCAAATACCTGAAGCCCGATCGAATCGGCCATGGGATCCGCGCGGCCTACAGCCCAGAAGCCTTATCAATACTCAATGGCGAAGGCGTAACACTTGAGATTTGCCCAACCTCCAACCTACATACGCGAGCGGTTAGCGGCCTCGACGAAATGAACCATATTCTTCGAACCTTTCGAGAACATCAAGTGAAACATACGATAAACACGGATGGAACTTATTTGCTTGGGACAGACCTCCGTCGTGAGGTTGAGTTGCTATACCGGAATGGTATTCTTCATGAACACCATGTGATTCAATGTTTTGAGCATGCGCAAGAGGCTAGTTTCCTTCCTTCTTTACGTTGAGACATTGGCTGTCTTTATCGTGGTGGTGGGGCTTGCGCGGGCGCTGACTTGATCAGCTTTATAAGTATTTTGCTTGGCGCAATACTGTTACGCACTTTGACTGTTCGTATAGCCTCGTCATAACCCTCGTGAATAACTTTTAGATTATGCTTCTTGCCCGGAGTAACCTCTAAATCAATCGGGGTTGCTCCCGGGACAAGCTTGTCGTCCAGAAAAACTCGAGCACCCGGTGGTTCCGTTTCTACCATTAGCGTCGGAACCCTAAGCTTCAGTAGCACCCAAGTCACGCTACCCGCAGCGCCAATAGAGAGCAAAACGAGTAAAGCAATCTTCAAACCTCGCAAAATTCTCGAAGTACCTTCTTTCTTTTTAGTCGCCTCTAGCCCCGTGCCAGCACCCGCCATTCGTTGACCCTTCCTGACAGGAGTCGCGGGCGAGCTGGCAGGTGCGAGCGACATCACGGGCGAGGCCTGTTCGGAAGCGTTGGGAGTTCGAGTGGTTTCACGGATACTTCTCACTCCTTTGCGAGGGGTGATCGAAGCATGTCGCAGTCGAGGTTCTGCCGGCGGACTTGGTTCTTGAAAGCTCAGAGGTTCGGGCAAAGGAAGGTCGTCAAGTTCTGCCGGTTCGGCTTGAGTTTCAGGCTCGGGCATACCTATCGAAGAATCCTGTGAATTTGTGACTACGCGATTTGTCTGGGAGGCGCTAAAAGGCGTGCTGTTTTCCGACCGACTGACTAAGATTTCCGATAGTGAAACATTTGCAGGCGGTACCCGTTCACTACCAATCTCTGCGTTTGGGTGCTCTGATTTGGGTTCTGGCGTAGGAATTGAGACAGGTTTTGGGTTGGCAGAAAGCCCCGAAGAATGGGACTTTGTCTCACTCATCAGTGAGCTAAGATTTGGCGGTGGACGCGGCACGGATGGCATCGCTGTCGTATCGTCTTCTTCATCAATGTCGTATTCTTCCTCTTCTACCTCTTCTTCAGAAACTGATGGCAGTCGCGGAAGCGATGCCTGTGAAGCACTCCGACGTAACTCAGCTGATATTGCATTGAGTTCATCTTCGAAGGGGTCGTCGTCCTTTGGTGAAGAGACAGCAACAGCTTCGGCCGCTTCATCGGCTGCCCGGCGTGCGAGCTCCGCCTCAAAAGCTTCATAATCTGCTGTGGCCATCGTTCTAGAATCAGCATCTACATCAACGTCCCGCATTTCGGGGCGCGGCAAAGTAGGCTCGGCAAGTGGATCGCTGGGCTGTTCAACGGTTGGTGATTCAGGAAGGCTTGGCACAACGACTTGTACAGCTATTTCGGGCGGAGCTTTCTTTGTAACACTTTGGGTTTGTTCAAGCTCGGCAAGAGCCCTCGAAGAAAGTCCACCGGTGCTGGTGTTGGTCATACGCGCCGCGATTTCCTCAGGACTTTCTTCTCCTAAATCGGAAGGCCTGTCGCTCGTCGAGGCATGCGAGCTTTCGGGCACGCTTTGTACTTGAGGCACACTTTCTTCTGTACCTCCGTCTTCGATAAAGCTTGCTGCAAACTCAGTTGCTCCATCTTCAAATTCGGCCGCTTCAGCCTTTTCGGCAAGGCCTTCTCTGGTTCCCTCAGAATACTGTCGTTCTCTCGAATCGTCCGGATTCTGAGACGGAGGTCGCGGTAAAGGAGCAGGAGCTACATTCGGAGGAATAGCGTCGTTAACACTCGGTGCGATGGCAGTTGCGTCGTCCGTATATTGATCTGGCAACGGCGGGAGTTTCCCTGGACTATCTTTTATGACACCTTCCTCGATCAGATTCGCTCGGGCGAGGCCTTGAGTGGAAGGCCTGCGTTCTGAGGGACTTCGTAGACTAGACGGTGCTGGTATGGGTGGTTTGTCTATTAGAGCTCCACCAGCTCTCAAAGTCGGCCTGTTCTGTCCTACAGAGGAAGGCGGTGGCATCGCACTCGAAGGCGGTGGCATAGCACTCGAGGGCGGTGGCATCGCACTCGAAGGCGGTGGCATCGCACTCGAAGGCGGCGGCATAGCACTCGAAGGCGGCGGCATCGCACTGGAAGGCGGTGGCATAGCACTCGAAGGCGGTGGAATTGAGTCAGCAGGAGGACGCGCCGCAGACTTGGAGGTCGCCGTGACTACGGCGCGGGCTTCCCTTCGTACGCTTGGAGCCACTGGGCCCGTGGTCGGACTTTTTGGTTTTGAAGGCGACGAACCAGGCTTAGAATCATCATCAGGCAAGATGACATCTCCAATGCCCTTGAAGTTTATTTTAGCGCCTTGAGATTTTTGTAGGTCTTCAGCAAAAAGCTCATTCAGCCACTGACTTATCGCTAAATTACTCGCCCGTTTACCACTGCCGGCGACATAATCTTCGAGAGCTATCTGGACCTCTTGACCTGTTTGATATCGCTCGTCGCGCTTTTTGGTGAGGCAGCGATCAATAATACTCACGAGTTCAGGATCAAGGTCAGCATTATATTGAAACGGACTAATGTGAGGCTCTTGGACAATGGATTTGAGCGTTTGTATGGAGTTGTCTTTTTCGAATGGTCGCTGTCCACACAAAAGTTCGAAAAGCACAACGCCTACTGCAAAAAGGTCTGAGCGCGCATCAATTTTCTCACCACGGATCTGTTCGGGAGACATATAGGCATACTTTCCTTTGAGTACGCCGTGTCGAGTATGCGCAATTTTCGTCGCAGCTTTTGCGATACCAAAATCAACGATCTTGGTCTGGCCGCTGAAAGCAAGAATGATATTTTGAGGCGAGACATCACGATGGACAATTCGAAGAGGCTTACCGTCAGGCTCTTTGCGATTGTGCGCATAATAAAGGCCCTCGCAGACTTGTGCCATGCAACGTGCAACATACACTGGTTCAAGTTTCACCGATTTCGCTTTTGCTCGCTTAGCGACAGAGGACAGATTGCGCCCAGAGATATACTCCATAGCGATGAAATAAGAATCTTCTGATTTTCCTAGATCAAAAATTTGGACGATATTTGGATGAGAAAGCTTCGCTACAATCCTCGCTTCATCGCGAAACATGTTAACGAATTCTTCTTCGTGCGAGAGGTGCGGCAGGATTTGCTTAATTGCGACGACTTTTTCGAAACCGTCCATGCCGGTTTTTTTGGCCAGAAAAAGTTCCGCCATACCGCCACTGGCGATCTTACGTAATACCTCGTATCTACCTATTCGGCCCGGGTAATTTCCTTTTCGGTTCGATTGAGACAAACGAATTCGTGCCCTTTACGAGCCAGAGACTATTTGACGCCAGGACTTGCGTCAATTCGCCGCAAGAACAGACACTGTCCAGGTTTTACCCTTGCATGCGCTTTGTTCGCTAGAACGGTTTCGACTCAACAATCTCAAAAAGGCGCTTATACATCCTTTCTGCATAATCCTCGATGCGTTTCGGATTTATGTTCTGCATTCGATCTGAACCAATTTTTGCGCCCCAAACGGATGTCTTGCTGGTTTTAGCGGCTTTTGGGTGAATGGCTGCCAGGGACAGCGTCGAGATGAAGGGCGCTTTCGTGTGAACAATGTTTGCTATCGTTGAAGCATCCTTAATCACTTCTCGAGAAGATTTTGCCTGGAACCGAACGTAGGCTACAACATGTTTTGGTTCTGTGTCGTTGATCAGAACGTCCAATACTCGGCCTTTCACGCGCGTAGAGGCAAAACCGCTTTCGATCGCAGACTTAGCGAGTTCTGAAGCTTTGCCCGTTAGAGCATCGACTTTTTCGAGGGCAGCTTTTAGCTCGCTCACCTTCATTTTGATGCTACGAGCGATCTTCTTCATCTTTTTGGCATCACTCTTTATCTTCTGAATACGCTTGTCTTCGAGGGCATCCGCATAATACTTCGCCGCGTAATATTCCTTGGCCGTAATCCCAGAGATGTCTCCGGCGTGGCTCGGTTGAGCAACGAGGCTCAAGGTGAGTGCTGCAAGTGCAGCGGCTATTGCTGTCTTAATCAGGGTCATAACTGGCGCGATACTAGCGAAAGAATGAAAAGATCTCATCGGTCATCGACGTCGATTTTTCTTTCGTGCATTCTTTCGAGCTTTCTTCTCCTTTTTTTGCTTATTCTTTTTCTTTTTTGTTCCCGAACCACTCCCGCTGTTAGGGTTTGCTAGGTGGGAGAAATATTCTTTGGGTTTGTCGTCATCAGGCTCGGGCGTCATATCAAACCCATCTGAGTGCTCTTCTGGAGGCAAATCGAATAAATCGCCAAATAATTCACTCATATCCATGCCTCTTAGTTGTCGAACCTTCGCCAACTGGTCGAATCCGGGCATTTGCGCTAGCAAAGAGGGCTGGTCTCCCAGAGCGATCATCATCCGCCTCATCGTATCGAACCGACTAAGGACGTCGTTGACTTGTTCCTTGGTACGACCACAACCACCTGCCACTCGATCAATTCGGTTTCCAACTCGCATCAGCGCCGGACGGCGGCGTTCCAGTGGAGTCATTGAATTGTAGACGGACTCTATTTTATTAAATTCACGCTCATCCGGACGAAATCCTTCAGGGAGTCCACCAGCAAACATTGGCATCTTGTCCAGAAGGTCTCCTAACGACCCCATCTTTCGAAGTGTCTGAATCTGTTCGACAAAGTCAGACATGTCGAATTGACCTCGGAACATTCGTTCTGCATCTTCTTCAGCCTTGTCCTGGTCGACGTGACGTTCAAATTCTTGAACCAAGCCGACCACATCGCCCATTCCGAGGATGCGGGATGCGAGACCTTCGGCTCGGAAAGCTTCAATGTCATCCATGCCCTCGCCCATACCGAGAAATTTAATGGGTTTTTGGGTAATGGATTTAATGGATAAGGCAGCACCTCCGCGAGCATCACCATCAAGTTTGGTCATGATAAAGCCTGTAATACCGAGTGCCTCATCGAAAGCTTTGGCAGTACGAACGGCATCTTGACCGATCATGGAATCAACGACTAAGAGGATCTCTTGGGGCTTGGTTCGATCTTTGATGAGTTTCAGCTCTTTCATCAAGACTTCGTCAATCGCCAGACGTCCCGCTGTATCAAAAATAACAACATCTCGTTTCGTCTTGCCTGCCCGGGCCAGCGCATTCCCGCACAATGCGAGTGGATCCCCACCCCTTTCCGAATAGACGGGAACCTCAATTCGTTGGCCTAGCTGCTCAAGCTGGTCGATTGCGGCGGGACGTTGAACATCCGCCGCCACCATCAAGACTTTTTTCTCTTCGCGTTCTTTCAGGTATTTTGCGATTTTCGCTGATGTCGTCGTTTTACCAGACCCCTGAAGGCCAACGATCATGACCGCAGTCACCCCCATCGGGATGTAATCAAGACCGACCTCTTCGGTCCCCATAAGGAGTTCAAGTTCTTCCTGACAGATTGCGACGAAACGGTGGTATGGCGTAATCTCTTTGGTCTCGCCCTCCACATCCATCTTGGCTGTTCCACGAAGTATTTCAGCCTTCGCTCGGTCTTTGACCGCAGAAATGAATGTTTTAGTGACGCCCAAATCGACATCTGCCTCGAGCAGAGCCAAGCGAATGTCTCGAATCGCTTCTTCTATATCGGTCTCCGCAATCGCCTTGTTGGTCGAAAATTTGGACTTTGCTGCTTGGAAACCCTTTGTGACCGCTTCAAACATGGACGACGCCTTATCGCGACACCGGCGTCGGAAATCAAGCACGGAAGTACGAAACTGGTCACTTCCTACGGAATCCACCCTAACTTACCCGGAATCTTTGGTTGCCAGAGCCCTCGAACCGAGGCTACTAGACGCCGCATGAGTCGTAAGTCCCGACAAAAAGCCGAGCGCAAAGCAGAGCGTCAGCGTTCGAAACAGCAGAATGCGGAAAATATTGACCCTAAAGCATCTCGAAAGAAGCTCTCTTCGGCCGATGAATTTGATACGCCTTTTTGGGTTGTTGAGACGCCGCTCGTCATACTTGCTGCGATTACCGTCGGATACGTCGCTCTGAAATTTGAAATGAATGTAAATCGGGTGTTCGACATTCCCAAAGCTTTGTACCTGAAGACAGGGGGATGTGTCGCCTTCTTGCTCTGGATCGCATGGGGGTCTGTGTTTGGATTTGCTTGGAAGAGTATTAAGAATTTTGTGGCTCCGGTTACGGCTGTAGTCGCAGCGGTTGGAATTTCAACTTTATTCTCTATCGACCCGTGGATGAGCTGGACAGGTGTATATGAGCGTCAATTTGGCTTTCAGGGGATCATGGCCTGCTTTGGCTTATTTGTTGTCACGGCAACATGTTTGAGGACTCGCGAGCGTGCTCGCACAGCTTTGATGGTCATTACAGCGTTCGGAGCAATAATGAGTGCTCACGCTTTTCTGCAATCTCAAGGAATGGACCCTTGGGGCTTCTTTAAAAAGCCGCACAATAAAGTGTACGCGACTCTTGGAAATGCCACCTTTGCCGGCAACTCGTTGGCTTTAATCTTTCCACTCTCTATGATGGTCGCTACTGTTGCAGCAGCGCAAACTTGGTTCGAAGCGCATCTTTCTGAGGATAGCGAAGAAAAGACATTTAGGTTCAATGCTCAAGCCGCTATTTTTTGGCTTATCGGTCTCGGTTTAATCGGAGCCTTGTTCATAGTACCCGGCACGCTTCATGACACCTGGGAAGCTTCTTCTATCGGTAAGGCGGCTCGTCAACGTTATTTTACGACCGGTATAGTGTTTGGTATCGGCTTTCTGTTGAGTTCCGGTCTCCTCGGGAGTTATGGGCCACGCTGGTGTAAGCTTGAATCAGAATCAGGCCGCAAGTTATGTGATGCTGCGGGCGCCGGTGGTCTCATGGCGCTCGCACTATTGATGTTGGTTGGACTTTATACGACTCGAACCCGCGGTGCCTGGGTAGGGACCGCCGCAGCAATATTTGGCATGTTTGCCCTGCTCCCTTTCTTGTTTTCTGACAACAAAGCGCTGTTCAAGACAGTGCGCAATGTCAGCTATGGCTCCATGGGGGCTGTGGCTGTCGCGTTCTTTTTGTTTATCTTGGTAATTGCTCCGAATCATCTGGTTTCCAGGACCGTCAAATCCATCCCATACGCTTTCATGCCCGAAAAGACTGTTTACGGACAGGGACAAGGTACGCGTCCTTACCTTTGGGGAGAAAGTCCGAGAGTCCTCGTTAACCATTCGGCGACTCTGGCAAGACAAGCCGAAGATCGCAGCGTCTATTTCGCGAAAGTTCCGGAGAAAATTCAGGCTCCTGATGCGGAAAAAAGTGACTGGTTGCCTGTAGGGCTCCGTCAGATCTTGGTGTGGCCTTTTGGAATTGGTATCGAAACGTATCGCTATGCTTTCATGAGTCACAAGAGCAAAAAGCTCGAAGCGTTGGACCCGATGACCAATCACGACAATCCCCACAACAATTATCTTTATCTACTTGCATCGTGCGGTTTGGTTGGGCTTTTTGCCTATTTATGGATGCTTTGGCGGCTTTTATCTTCTGCTTGGAAGAAGTTTCGGGATGAGTCCGAGACGCGATCGACTCGAGCTATTGCATTTGGAGTTGTTCTGTCCTTTTTTAGTTATTCGGTATACTCGATTGCCGGGTTCGACTCAGTTGCTTGCTCCGTCTTTCTCTATTTCATTTTAGGAACCGCAGCGACATTTTTCGAACCCGCTGATTTCGAGTCACGAGAACCCATCTTTCATCATCTTAGACGTCAAATCGCGAGCTGGAGGGAGAAAGAAGTTCCGCGAATGGGGCCCGCGGGACCGGGCTATATTGCGATGGCGCTGATTATCGCGATTCCTTTTTACCTCTCAATATCAAGCATACACCGTTTGCATGATGCGGAACGCGCCTTTGTCGGCCCCGCTCGGAGCCTGCAAGACAAGATAAACAACGTCAAAGCTGCAATTAAAATCAACCCCGAAGAGAGCTACTATCGACAGAATCTCGGAAGCACTTATCGTCAAGCCGCGAACCAGTATCGTCAAGCGGCTGTCAAAGCGCAGCGCGAGGGAGACACAAAAAAGTCTGTTCGCCTCAGGAAGGTCGCTGCAGACTATCTAGAGGAAGCGGAAAAGAATCTATATGCGGCGCTCAATCATGCTTGGGCTCCCGAGAATATCTTTATTTCCCTATTTCAGCTGTATTACGGCTCAAACCGCTCTGATGACGCTATCGACGCTCTGGAGCGCGGTCTTTCGCATAGCCCACATCTTGGACCTGTCCGCGCAAATTTGGCAGTGCTCAAGCTCAACCACAAAAAAGATTACGATGCGGCCTTGAAAGATGCCCTGTGGGTGCTTGATGTTCGCGGGAACAATCTCAATGCCCTGAGGACGGCCGCGCGCTGCTATCATAAAAAAGGCGACTTTACGAACGCGGAAAAATACTTCAAGCGTGCGGCTTCCTACGACAAGCGCAACGACCGAGTGTTAGCTCGATTCAAAGCAGACTTTGAACGAGACAAAGCCTTGGATACCTCAACTTCCAGCGGACAGTGATACACACTCTCTTAGGCTTACGCCCGGCAAATGTATTAAGTTTCATAAATTCAGACACTTAGTGGCAGGCCTTCCGTTAGGTTGACATCGGTGCTCTTCCCTGGAAGATTCCCGTCTGACAAGGGGTGTTACCCCAGGGAGTTTCTGAACATGAATTTGAATAAGCCAACAATGTCGAAACTAAGGGCCATTTTTATCGCGATAATGATCAACGTTTTTGTGCCTGCCTTGGCCTTCGCTGAAGATGCCAAAGCAGATTCGCTTGACGCGACGATCAACAAGTTTTTCGGTGACTTCACCGGACCGTTCGTAGGTTTGATTTTCTACTCGGTCGATTTCGCAGGCACAAGCTTCCCATTGATTGTTGGATGGCTGGTCATCGCCGCATCGATCTTCACCGTCTATTTCGGCGTGATTCAGGTTCGTGGATTCAAACATGCGATCGACCTCGTGAAAGGCGACTACAGCAATCCAGACGACAAAGGCGAAGTGAGTCATTTCCAAGCCTTGGCCACAGCTCTTTCGGGGACTGTCGGTCTTGGAAACATCGCGGGTGTGGCGGTTGCCGTGAGTATCGGCGGTCCTGGTGCGACCTTCTGGATGATTTTGGCCGGCCTTCTGGGAATGGCATCCAAATTCTGTGAATGCACCTTAGGCGTCAAATTTCGTCGAGAAAACGAGGATGGATCGGTCTCTGGCGGCCCGATGTTTTATCTCTCTCACGGGTTTAAGGCACGCTTCGGGGACGAAAAATCGGGGCTCGGAAAAGTTCTCGCAGCCATGTTCGCCGTATTTTGTATTTTTGGTGCATTCGGTGGCGGTAATATGTTCCAAGCGAATCAAGCCCATGCCCAGCTGGTAGGCGTGACGGGCGGAGATTCCAGTATTTTGGCAGGGAGCGGCTGGATAACCGGTCTTGTTCTGGCTGCCGTAGTCTTTCTGGTCATTGTAGGCGGTATTAAATCGATCGCGAACGTTACGGAAAAAATCGTTCCGCTTATGGCTGTACTCTACGTGATTTCTGCATTGGTCATCATTGTGATGAATATTAGCAAGCTGCCTTGGGCGTTTGGAGAAATTTTCCGCGGTGCTTTTACAGATGTGGGAATCGCAGGCGGTATTGTGGGCGCTCTGATACAAGGTTTCAAACGCGCAGCTTTCTCCAATGAAGCAGGCGTCGGTTCCGCAGCCATTGCGCACTCGGCTGTTAAGACCAATGAACCGATCACAGAAGGCCTCGTCTCTCTCCTTGAACCGTTCATCGATACGGTTGTCATCTGTACGATGACTGCATTGGTCATCATTATCACCGGTCAGCTCCAAATGGCCGCCAACACTGGAATGTACGTGTGGGAAGGCAAAAATATCGCAACTCAGGGTGGTTTATCAGGCGTTGCTCTGACCTCCGCGGCCTTCGAGAGCGTAATTAGCTGGTTTCCATACCTTTTGGCTATTTCCGTCGTGCTTTTCGCATTCTCGACTATGATTTCTTGGTCTTATTATGGACTAAAGGCCTGGGGATACTTGTTTGGTGAGGCTCCGCGCACCCAATTGCTTTTCAAGATTATCTTCTGCGTATTTGTTGTTATCGGTGCAGCGACCAACCTTGGCCCGGTTATCGACTTCTCTGATGCTTCGATTTTCGCGATGGCGCTGGTGAACATCATCGGTTTATACTTCCTGATGCCCATCGTAAAAGAGGAGCTAGGCAGCTATTTCAGTCGACTCGCGAGCGGAGAAATCAAACGTTATAAGAACTAAGGCTGCGCTGTCTTGAGTCCTAAGATTCTTCAAGAATTGCGATAATATCGCCTTCGGCGATGGCTTGACCCTCTTTTACCCTTATTTCCTTGACGGTCCCAGCGTCGTCTACCTCAACAGGCATTTCCATCTTCATAGACTCCAAAATGGCGACAACGTCGCCTTCGTCGAGCTCATCACCCACGTTAACTTCAATTTTCCACACGGTCCCTGTGATATGAGCGGCTATTTCAATCATCGTGGATGTCATAACGGGTCATCCTGAAATCTTCAATGGTTGCGGGAATTTTTCTGTGCCTTTAAGCTATCTATAGAGAACATTAATGCAGCAAACAATTTACTATGCAGTCACGTCGATACTTTTTGGAATCCTCATTAACTCGTCGACCGCCACCGCCGAATCCGTAAAGTTTTCCAACGGATTCCCCGTAACTAAGAAGTCTGAAATTTTCAGTATGGATGAGCTAAAGACGGGGATGACGGGTGTCGGTTACACCGTTTTCCAAGGGGACAAGGCCGAGGAATTTAGGTTCGAAGTACTCGGACTGATGAAAGGGATGTTGGGTGCGGACAAGGACGTGATCCTCGCGAAACTTTCCGGTAAAAAGATCGAATTCACGGGGGTTATTTCGGGGATGAGTGGCAGCCCCGTCTACATTGACGGACGACTCTTGGGGGCTGTTTCTTATCGTTTCGGTCGCTTTTCCAAAGAGCCCATTGCCGGTATCACGCCCATCGAGGACATGCTGGAAATTTATACCGACTCCGTTTCTGTCCCCGACAAGAAAACCAAAAGGAAACGAGCCCGACGTGCTTCGAATGCTTCGAGCAAAAAGGTCGATATATCTGAATTACGAAGTCGAACTTCTAGACGCTCGGCTCTGCACTTCCCGACCTCTCTACTGACGTCCACCGCAAAATTACGCCCCATCGAAACGCCTGTGGTGGTTGGAGGTGCTCACCCTGCCCTTCAGGATTTCCTATCGAAAGAACTGCGTAAAGTGGGTATGGAGGTGCAATTCGGCGCAGTCTCCAATAGTCAGACAGCTCAACAATCGCCTCGTCAGACAGGTAAGCTCGAGAAGAATATTCCTTCAGAAGCCGCTGGGGTAAAAGCTGCGCCCATCGCCCCCGCCTCACCTATCTCGGTGGTTCTCATGCGCGGTGATATGACTATGAGTGCGGTCGGAACGACTACTTATGTCGAAAACGGTAGAGTTTTGGGATTTGGCCACCCTTTCTTCGGCGAGGGACACACGACCTTTCCAATGGCGACGTCAGCCATTATAAACACCCTTGCGTCTGCGAGTGGTTCCTATAAACAAGCCGCTCCTGCCCTCGAAGTGGGGACTATAACGCATGACCGTATGACAGCAATTGCAGGCAACTTCACTGATGTTGCACCTATGCTACCAATCTCAGTTCGGGTTCACCGACACGACAAAAACAAAAAAATAGTCTCGTCGCAGTTTAGTGTGGAAGTCACTCGTCATCCGCAGTGGACTCCTATGCTGACCATGGTCGCTGCTCGAAGTGCAGTGACCAATCGGCTTGGGCATGAACCCGGCGGAACAATAGATATGTCGGTGAAAATACAAACTCGTGATCGAACCCTGTTGGTCGAGGATACATATGCAGCTGAAGCACCTGACCAGCTCGGTGACTTTGTTTCTATGGACGTTGGCACTCTCGTTCGCCTCATTGTAACGAACGATTTTGACCCAGCCGATATCGACTCTATCGAGATTGAAGCCCGGGTTCGGCCCGAGGTCGAGGTCAGCTACATTGAATCTGTTACCCCCGAAAAGACCTGGGCCAGGCCTGGAGAAAAGATTTCGGTCGTTGTTTATCTCAGAGATTATCTTGGCGAGATTCGAACCGAAAACATACAGGTGATGATACCCAAAGCCGCGGAAAAGTCCGTGACTGTTTTCGTTGGTGGCTCCGTAGAGCTTGACCGGCGAGATGCAAATGCCGTTGGAGGTTTTCAGCCACGGACTCACGACGAGCTTCTTGGTGTCTTAGCGGATAGGAGACCAGGACGTGGTTTATATGCAAGGGCGTACCTGAAGAAACCCGGATTTAGAAATCGCGTCGAGGTATACAGTGACTTACCTCTGTCTCAACGAACTCTTTTACAATCGAGGAAGACCGCCACAACGGCGAAAGTGAGCGAAGTTCTTGGAAACGCCTCGAGGAAAACTTTTGACAATGTCGTAGTTGGATCATTCTCGGTCAACTTACGAATCGCACAATAGAAACTGGAATACTCATGAAGAAATCAAATCATAGCCACCTAATGAGTTTGCTCTTGGTCGGTAGCGGCAACCTTCTCATTTCACAAAACAGCCAAAGTGAACCTACGCTTGAACTTCGAATAACGGGACCCGCCGAGGTATTCGAAGGAGATCCCGAAACGTCAAGTATTGACGCGGACGGCGTCATTGCCCCCGGCCGGAACGAAACGGTTCTTGCCACATTTAAAGGTGTCCCCGTAGTAAGTATTGAGCCCGAGCGCAAGAATTCGTTCCTGGTCGCGGCCTCCGGCGCAGGCCTATACCGAGTTTCGAACATGAAGAAGACCATGTTGTTGGAATCGAAGACCCTTGCAGTTACGGCCGTTCACCGCCATGACGGCGATATTTATGCGGCCACGAGTCCAGACGGAGAAGTTTTCGTTGTGGGTAAAAAACCAAAGGAGCTGGTCAAATTAGAGGCGAAATATGTCTGGGACCTAGAGACCTACGATAGCGAACTCTATGCTGTAACAGGGTCACCAGGGCAGCTCGTCAAGCTTGGAAGGCCTGGGAGCAACGAAGTAGTATTTGAGGCTGACGAGAGCCATCTTCGTGCAATGATCGTCCACCCGAAAAGAGGTCTAATCTTTGGAGGCGGCGAGAAAGGGATCATTTACGCGATGGGCAAAAATGGGAAAGTTCACGCGCTCTATGATTCTCCGCTTAAAGAAGTCACTGATTTTGCTGTTGACCCAAGAACGGGAGATTTATTTGCTGCTCTGATCAGTGAGACGAAAAGTGGTAAGTTTGTCCCAAAAAAATCAGTGCCCTCCCTAAAAGACGATGTACGAAAACCTAAAAAATCTCCTATCAAGCGCAGTCGAGTCATCCGTATTGCTGCGAATGGGCGCGTTGATATTTTGTGGAACTCAAGCCAAGAAGGTGCGCTTTCGCTCGCGTTTGACCAAAAGAAAAATCAGCTTCTTTTCGCAACAGGGACGAATGCTAAGGGACGCGGAAGAGTCTATGCTGTAGATTTCAACCGTAGAGACAGAATTGAACTGTTGGCTCGCACGGATGAATCGCTTGTCAGTTCAGTTGTCCTTGCTGGTGATCGCCTCGTGCTGGGGACCGCACCGAGCGGAAGAGTTTTGTCCATGTCGACGGCGCCGCGCAAAAATTCCTCTTATTTGAGTAAAACGGAAGATCTTAATCGTATCTCAAAAATAGGTCGTATTTGGTTTGATGCAGACCAACCAAAAGGAACAAAAGTAACCTTGGAGATTCGGACAGGTAACACGGAAGAACCGGACCAAACATGGTCGAACTGGAGTACGAAAGTCAGCGCGGGGCAAGAAGGTGGCGCGGTAAATGTTCCAGACGGGCGCTACGCCCAGTTTCGAGTCCAACTTGCCAGCGATGGGAAAGCCTCACCGCGTGTAAAGTCGATGCACGCATCACTCATTCGGATGAATGTAGCTCCGTTTGTCGAAGAAGTGTATACGCTGCGTCGTGGCGTCTATCTTTACGCCCTTCCGCCTGAAGGTAAAAAAGAAAAAACCGTAACAGTATCGGGATCAAGTTTGGACAAACTGCGCGGTTGGGGAGGAACTCGTCCACGGCCACCACGTGCAAGACAAGGCAGCAAACCGGGAATGCTGACCGTGGCTTGGCGTGCCAGCGACCGTAACCGCGACGCCCTGCTTTATCGTCTAGAGATGGCCTCTGACTCGGCAAAAAAAGCTCCATGGCGACTGCTCGCGGATGACTTAGAGACTAAATTTTATTCGATGGACAGTCGCGCTTTTCCAGACGGAGTTTACCGATTCCGCGTTACGGCGACGGACCGCCCTTCGAATCCACCAGAATTTGCGCTCAGTGATAGAGAGCTATCTATTCCGGTGACTATTGATAATCTTGCGCCGACAATAGGGAACATTAAAGTAAAGGTATCAAGCAAAAGAGCGCTTACATTCGAAGTGCTCGCTCAGGACAAGATCTCTATCCTCGAGTATGCAGATTTCTCTCTTAACGGTGGCCCATGGCTCACACTGCCTGCCAAAGATGGTTTGTTGGATGCAAAAAGCGAGATTCTTGCAACGCGCGTCACCGAAGATAAATTACCCGGAGCGCCCAAACTAAGAGATGGCGTGAATACGATCGCGGTCAGAGTCGGCGACCTTGCCGGCAACCACGCGAGTCGAACCATTTCCTTCAAACGGTAATATTAGAAAAGAGAAAAAGGCTGAAGAGGCTTTGTTGGCTTTTCGGCATCTAAGGCCCGCTTGTGCGCAGTGGTAATCTTACCCGTCTCTGCAAGTGAACGACATAATTCAATAGAGATTTGTGCAATATTGCCAGCATTCTGGCTCGCTAAATTGGTCAACAAATCAACCACGAGTGGCTTTTCTCCCTGCGCAAGAAGCAAACGAGCGAGAGCCAAGTATGCGTCAAAGTCACTATGCTCCGAACTAGATACGGGCTCACCCAGGGCAAAAAGGCCTAAACTCGTCACGAGAATTTGCATCGGTCGGCGTGGTGAACCCGCTGTAAAAGAATGAACGCGGCCTGGCACAATCGTTCGTGATTGCATGGTTCCATCACGGTCGAAATGAATCACGTCACCGCTTTCGAATGCGGCAACAATCCCATTTTGCCTCACGAGCGCTGCGACAGGCTTTGAAGGACCCTCGACCGAGGCCACTTTTGTCACAGCGAGTACATCGTAAATGTGAATATTGTTACCCTCTGCCCAAGCCACGTAGCGCAATCCCGTTGAAATAGGTGCTCTATTGATGCGACCCATGCTTAGGGGCACGCCCCTTGTTTTTCCATTCCGCGCATCTAGGACCTTCGCTTTTTGCTTTCCTTGAATGATGACACGTTCACCGGCCAGGGAAATATGACTCGGGGTCTCAGTGAACGTTCGTTCCCATGCAGGCGCATTACGTCCAGGACGATATAGGCGGATTCTAGTGCCTTTTTCTGTGTCTATCTGCGTTATTGCACCGTATTGACCGAGAGTTACCCCATTCGAATCCGGTAGACTATGAATAACTTCTCCCGATGTTGCATCGAGCCAAAACAGTCTTCTGCCGGTTGTCACGCCTAAGATCCCAGAAACGTTATCGACAAAAACCTTTTCATTTCGTCTCAGGCCCGTAAGACTGGCTCTCCACATTATTTTCCCAGAGTCCTGATCAACGCGGATGAGTTCACGATTTTTCCGCATCACAAAGGTTTTTCCTAAAACAAGAACGAGGTCCTCGTTGCCTGAGCCTATCTGAGAGTATTCACCCGTTTCGAGATTTACTCGAATCAAGGCTTCTTGGTGATTTATCCAGAGTATATTTGCCTCTGATTTCAGGACAGAAATCTGGTTTTTCTCCAGGGGCCAATGGATGCTAAAAGGTCGTACATGATTCGGGTTGAACTTTAGAAATGTGACCCACTGTCGAAGAGCATCCTTATATTTTTTCTGCTTCTCACTGACCAGAGCTGTTTGTACAGCAGAACGTGCCAGTTCGGCGTTGAACTTATTACTCAATCCGCGAACATCGAGCATCGCTCTCAAAGCTTCAGGCTCAACCCCTGTGGAGGTCAGATCGAGTGCTCGCTCAAATCTATATTCAGCTTTCCTTAGACGCTTACCAAGGAGCTCTTGATAGCCTTCATCCATTTGTTTTAGAAAGAGATTCGGTTTGCTTCCTATGAGATCCGCGAAGGATTTCGCATTATTTGTTGGACCTTTCATTGCTTTATTGATGACACGAGCAATATTTATCGCGGATGAAGTCACATCCTGCGTCCGAGAGACGGACATGCTTCGCGACTCGGATGGCGTCGCCGTGATGAATTTGACGTTCAGGTGTGTCGTCGAGGTTCGTTCGCTGAGCCGTACAATCATCTCGGCGCCAGCTTCAAAAAGCTTGGAATTGATTACTTTTTTTCCTGTTCTTTGCGGTTTCCAAACAAAAAGGCCTGTTCGCTGAAGCGCATATTCAAGACGACTTAGGAGCATACGTCCATGTTGAGACTGGGCAGATGAGGCGTCCACGGCGACAACAGTAACAGTGCTTGCCTTTGCAGGAAGTGCGAACATGCACATCATTGCGATATGCAGAGAGAGGAAAACCGACAAATTGCTCAATAACTTACTTTTTTGGGCAGATGACACCGCCTCACCAGTGTTATAGAGAATGACTGAGTCATGCAACGACTATTACTTGTTTTGATCTTTGGCCTTTTTAGCGGAGGCGTTATCGGTGCCTACGCTATGAGCTCTTTGTATGGCCAACGCAGTATTGCCGTACAAGGGCCCAAAGAACTGATCCGTGCTCAAAATGTGGCGGACGAGACCTGTGCTCCCTGCCCCAAGTGTAAAACCTGTGCACCTCAAAACGATTGTGAAGTACCGCCTCCGGTTGTTGGCCCCACAAGTGATGGCGTCTTCGCTCTAGAAGAGACCGATATTTCAAAAGAAAAAGCATTACTAAACGGATTACCTCCTGGTGTTCTGAGTGACATAGTCAAAGAGCTTTCGTTACAACTCGAAAGTTGCCGAAGCTCCTCCGTCGCAGAGGGAATCATCGTTGATCTCACTGTCACTGCGACAGGCGGTTTTGCGAGAATCTCGGGAGCAACCTTGGTGAATGAAGCCCAGAATGAAACATTGTTGAATTGTTTTCGAGAAAACTACGTGAAACCGCAGCTTCCTTGGTCCGGGCAGGATGGGAGCATGAAACTGCGCCAAGTTTTCAATCTTGGACAATAACTATTGACCTCTTCGCAAAAGCATCACGACAGGCGTTTTCAACATAATCTTTAGGTCCTGTTTGAGGGCCTCTTTAGTGTTCTCGAGCATTGCACTGTATGCAAGGTCATACAGAAGTTTGTTCCCGAAAGATGCAGTTTTGGATTCAGGATCGGGATCTTTTGGCTGCATCGCCCGAAGAGCCTCAACTTGTGAATCATTACCCTCGGCTAAGCTCCCGTCGTAATTCAGGGTGACTTGAGCAAGCCCAGTAAGACCCGGTTTTGTGAGCCGAGCCCTTTCTTCAAAAAATGGAATTTGTTCTTTGAGCTGATTCATCAGCTCAGGACGTTCCGGTCGTGGTCCTACCAGACTCATTTCCCCACGCAAAACATGTATAAGCTGCGGGAGTTCATCCAGCCTGCTTTTCCTTAGGAATTGACCGATGGGAGTGACTCGTGGATCATTCTTGCTCGCGATGGTCGGGCCCGTTGCCGCCTCTGCGTCCTGCTTCATCGTCCGAAATTTGTACATCGTAAACGTGTGATAGCCATCGCGATTGCGACGCTCATTTTTGTGACCTCGATTTTCTTCAAAACCAGTGCGTCTCTCGGCACCACAACGTACTTGCCCATAGAAAATAGGCCCCCGACTCGTGAGTTTCACAGCCGCCGCCACCACGGGAAATAGTGGCGCTGCGAGCGTAAGTCCAACGCCCGCTCCGGCGACATCCATCGCACGTTTTATTACTCTAAGCTTCCAGTCCATCTTGTGGTATTCCTATGATAACGAAGCTCTTACTGCGACAAAAGGTCGCGAAGAGGAATAACTCAACTAATGGTAATTGCTTAGGCGTTCAGTCTCCCTCCGCTCCGGTTGCAGAAAAGCACGATTGAGTTTTAGACTCTCTTATAACGGTTGTAACGTGGCGATTCCTAAGCACCCAGAAAAATACTTTTTTCGAGTTCCCGCTCGGATATCAATGAGGCCTGCTGTAAGCGCGTTTTTGTCTATCGTATGCCGTGAACTTGAGTCCGCTGGTGTGTTTACTACTCAAATGACTCATCAAGCCGTGTCGGCTTTTACCGAAGGATACAACAACGTAATCGAACACGCATATAGTGAGTCGTCGAAGATGGGTGACATCAACGTCGAAATTATTGTCACGCAAGACTTCTTAGAGATCGTTCTTTCGGATTCGGGCAAAACATTCGAACTTGAGAACGTTCCACAGCCGGATCTAGATGCTCTTCCTGAAGGGGGAATGGGGATCTTTATCATGAAACAATTTATGGATAATGTAACCTACTCTCGCGAAGAAGGTTATAATCAATTGCGTATGCGTAAAGTATACACCGAGGAGAATGTAGCAGATGCTCAAAATCAAATTGGAGGAAGTTGATAATGTGACCGTGGGTTACTTATCAGGAAACCTCGATGCCGCAACCGCACCAGAGCTTAAATCACAGATTGAAAAATTGGTGGATGAAAGAAAGGTAGACGTTGTTTTCAATCTGTCGAACTTAGAGCTGATCGACTCTTCAGGAGTTGGAGCTATCGTTTCTCTTTTTAAACGAGTACGAACTCTCCAGGGTGATGTGAAGATCGCCGAAATCACCGGCCAACCAGCGGAAATATTTAAACTTCTGCGTTTGGATAAAGCGTTCCAAATATTCGGTACGACTAAGGAGGCGATTTCTAAATTTAGATCGTAACGATTGATGGCGTACCTTCTTGTAAATGATGGGCCCAATAAAGGCACCAAATACACGCTGGAGGAAGAATGCGTACTTGGGCGTTCTCTCGACTGCCAGGTGCAAATTCAAGATCTCTCCGTCTCTCGAAAACACGCGCGTATTTCGAAAGTGAACCATGGCTACGAGGTCATAGACCTCGGTTCAGGGAACGGAACTTTCGTGAATGAGATCGCCGTTTCTCGGCATCTTCTGAAGGATAAAGATGTCGTTCGGGTGAGTCAGCTCAAACTTTGTTATCACGAAGACCAGACAGAATCGCGGATTCCGATTCAAGGGGCCGTGACGATGCTTCACACGCGTGATTCCCTTGAACAAAACATTCTTCAAGCCCTTGATGCACGCGAATTTAATAAAGATGGAGCGGGTGTCATAAAAAGCTCGGAGGACCTGGCAAAAGCTTCTGACCGACTAAAGACTATCTATGCTATCTCTCAAGACATCTCCAATATTCTTGATATCGATGACCTTCTGAACGAAATACTAGAAAGACTCTTTGGGGAGTTTGATATCGCTCATACTGGTTTCATTATGCTTCATAATGAAAAAACTAAGAATTTAGAGCCACGGGCATTGAAGCGCCATCCCGATTACAGTGACGGAGAAGTCACTGTTTCGAGCACCATCATCAATCAGGTTTTAGAAGAGAAGCAAGCTGTTTTGAGTCGTGATGCTATGGCCGACGAGCGCTTTCTTGCAGGGAAGTCAGTCGCTGCTATTGGAATACGCTCGATGATTTGTGCCCCCCTCCTCTGGCGAGGAGAATCGCTCGGTGTAATTTATCTTGATAGCTTCTTGTTTGATGCCTTTCGAGAAAGTGACCTTGAGCTTTTGCATGGCATTTCGGGACAAGCAGCGTTGGCCATCGGGAACGCACGATTGCATGAGCGACTCATGAAGCAGCAGCGCTTCGAGCAAGACCTAAAAATGGCCGAGCGAATCCAGCAAAGTTTTCTTCCTCAAAAGGTTCCAGAGGCGGAAGGTTTCTCCTTTTGTGCTCGTTACGAACCCGCGTTCGAAGTCGGGGGCGACTTTTACGATTTCATCGAACTTCCCAATGATCGGCTTGGTCTCGTCGTGGGAGATGTTTCTGGCAAAGGCGTAGCGGCAGCGCTTTACATGGCAAAAATGTCTCGCGACTTACGATATTTTGCGCTCTCTGAATCAAGTCCTGGTCGTGTTCTTGGGTGGATGAACAAGATGGTGCTCGAGAGTGGTCAAGACGACATCTTTGTAACAATGCTTTACGCTGTGCTCGAAAAGCAAACCGGTCGGCTGCTTATTGGTAACGCCGGCCATATGCCTGTCGTGGTTCGTGAGCCAAACGGACGCCGTGTACGTATCTTGGATGAAATTGCAGGTTTACCACTTGGCGTGATGCCGGAAGCTGAGTACGAATATGAAATCTACAACATGAATCGAGGAGATACTGTTCTGCTCTACAGTGACGGGTTGGTTGAGGCGATGAGTCCAAAAAGCGAGATGTTTGGGATACAGAGCGTACAAACAAGCATGCTGAACGCAAGAAGCAAACCCGTGGAACTGGTTGAGGACCTTCTTACTGATATGGAGGCGCACGTCAGCGGTGCTCCTCAGTTTGATGACACGACGCTTATCTGCGTTGGTCGTCTTTGATTTATTCGCAGGCTACGCTAGGCATTGCCAGTGTAATAGAGCTGACTGTTTCTGGTGTTTCGGAATACGATACGCCTACAAACTTTTCTGTCTGTCGATGTTTATAGCAAATGACATTCTCACTGGTTGTCGAAACTTGGCCAGTTCGAAAATCTAGCGTCGCAAGATGTGATTCAAAATCTGAACGAGACATATTAAGCGCCTGCATCCCCGCACTCGTGCCGTAAAATGGCGCATGAACGGTCATGAACAAAAGACTACCGCTATTCGTTAAGAACATTTCAAATCCGATAAACGCGTAGCTGAGGATTTTCAATCTGGATAAGGAAATCATAAGGGAGCCTTCTGCGTCTGCGGGATCACCAAGGGTCGAGCGTACGGTCGCTTCGTTCGTTCCGCCTAAAAATGCACCGCGAAGTGTTGTGCCTCCAACGGTTAGCGTCCCTTGTGCCAAATCCATTACACCATCAGGTTCGACAGGATAAGTCTTACAAATCGTCATGGTTCGGATTTTATCTTCAGTATCGAAACCTACGATAAGACCACTCTTATAGTAGGTGGAGATAGACCCTGGCGCAGGCATGGTTGTGGGCGTTGAACGGGGTGAGACGCCGTAAACCGAGACCACATCTTGTTTCGATGAGCCTTTTCCTAAATCATCACCTGTTTTTCCGGTAAATGGTCCTGATACGGCAATCCAAAGCACCTCATCATCATTGTCAATAGTATCCGCGGGCTCAGCATCAACGCCCGTGTTTGCAAACCACACGGTGTATTGGCCTTCTTCTCCTAAGTCATATTGATAGCTTCTATTGCCCATTGTAGTGCTGCGCGTGCCAGCACCCCATTTCGATACCACTTCAGAATATGTATCGCCTAAAAAGATCGATGCGCCATTCGCAACAAGGTGTGACCCGGGTACAATTGCGGGGCCGGAGGCGGTCCCTGCATCATTGCCTGTTGACGCTGCCCCATCTGCAGCTTCGGCATCACTAGATCTCGTAATGCCGCTATCGAGCGTTCCTGCGGAACTCGTAGCGTCTGATGTCATTGAAGACGAATTACCCGCATCCCGTCCTGCAGGGCCGTTTCGAGGCGCCTCATCACGAGCAGAATCACTGCATGCACCGCATGCCAATGCCAAAACTGCAAAAGTTTCAAGTCGAAGCTGTTTACGCATAGAGTTCTTTCATACCGTAAATCTTGGAAGTCTGCGTCAACTTTTTGCGTTATCAGTAAGTCTTCTGCAAATTTTTAGTCCGAACTTGGAACTACCTAATTCTCTTCACCAATTTGGTTGTACCACCAGCGCTGATTAAGACATTAAAACTGTGTTTCTTGCCTGACTTGGCAGTGATCTCGACAAGATGACGACCGGGCGTTAGGGAATAAGGGTCTCTGAAAGGAGATTTCAGCCCTGTTGGTCTTCCGTCGATAGAGACGGGAAGACCTCGAGGAATCGTCGTAATGACGAGGTAGCCTTTACTCGAAACGGGCTTTGACCTCGTCAACTTTGGTTTCGTTGTGCTTACTCGACGCTCTATTCGTTTTTGAGGTTTATTAGCTCCTCGATTTTCGGACTTCGCAGCCTCCTTGCTTGGCGCATTTGCCTTTAAGCTGTGTCGTAACTGAACGGTGCTGCCGGGTTCTTTTGGAGGAGATACCGAAGTTTCCCAGCGCACGAAACCATTTTTTTCTAAAGCAAGTTTCACAGTCTTCGACGGTTCAATTCCTCGTCGATAGAGAGGAGTCCTTCCTATGAGTTTTCCATCAACAAGGACGTTTGCACCGTTGGGCACAGATCTGATATTCAGCGACCAGTTCGGCCGTTTCTGCTGAATAGGCACATTATTGTTCGGAGTGAGAACAGAATCTGCTTCACGAGTTTTGGCAACAATCTTATCCACACTCGTTTTCTCGTCTCTTTGGCTTTCACTATTAATCGGCGGAATATCAGTCGTTAGAGCTTTGGGTGCTGATTTCTTTTTTACCAAGTTCGGTTTGGTAATGAGTGGGACACTCAATGTATGAGGCTGATATTCTCTTATATCGAAAGGCTGGCGATAAACCTGAAAGCCTGGTGCCTCGATGCGAATTTCATGTGTTCCTCGGGCGATCTTGTTGAGCGTCAGAGGCGTTTGCGTACCCACCAATTTTCCATCGACATAAACGCTGACCTCGGACGTTGGAGCCGACTTGATGGTTAGTGAAGCGACTCTTTCCTCATTTCCTGTCCCAAGGATCAGTACTAAGAGAAAAACCACGATGGCAGCGACTAACCCAGCAACACCGATAATCAATTTTGGGTCCTTGGTAAATGAAAGCGTGCCTCTGCTCAGAAAATTTGCCTTAGGTCCTTCGAAGAAGTGCGCTGATGGTCCAGAGGAAGGATCAAGAGCTTCATTCATTGAAGACGCACGTTCCTCTATTTTCGGGATAGATCGCTCACCTACCATCGGCGCTTGAGCTTCTACGCTGCCCGCCACAATGGCGGGTTGAGATAAAGAGTCCCATGTATCACCAGACTTTGCGTCCATCGCTGACGCGACCATTTCCGCGAGCTGTCTCTCATTTTGAGGAGGGCTGTCGTCTGTTTGATTGTCGGTCAATGCACCAATGCCTGTGTCAATGTTATGATAGTCCGGAGCGAAATCCCCGAGTGTTGGCTCCGCCTGCTTTTCCTGTGAAGCCTCGGCCGCATCTGACGAAGAACGGCTCAAAAGTGCAGATAACGGTCTACTTTTATATTCAGTGATTTGTGAGTCGGAACGAGGATTTTCTGCCGCCTGAATTTGCACTCGCAGTTCGGCCTGAGCAGCTTGAATTTCTGCTGCGAGGTCGGGATGCTGCATCCCGTCATCCCCAATTGTTTGATTACTATCGTCGCCTTCAAAGGTATCGACAGATGCTACTTCGTGTGCTGAATTGCCCGTCCCTCCCGAAGAAAAATCAGGGGCGTCTATCGCGGCTGTCGCATCACTATCAAAAATATGGGGTGCATCTTCTGGGTTCAGACCGGCGAATTCATCTGTTTGAACGGAAGCCTCAATCAGATTGTCACTGGAGAGTTCTGGAATGTCATCTGTTTCGGAGGCAGGTGCCGACGAGTCTCGTTCTGGGACTTGAATAATTTCTCCCGTTACATGGGAATCAAAATCGTCTTCTTCGGTCGCACGGAGGTTGCGAATCGCATCTAACTCACGTGGCTCATGCTTAGGCACGTTTTCAGTTTGAGGCGCTTTTATTTTTAGGAAGCCCTCGAGTTTAGAATTTTCGAGATTGATCTCTCTTGCATACTGTCTCTGCATGAATTCTCGCAGATGATGGCTGTGAAACAATTGCTGAGATCTCACGAGATACGCCTGAAGGTCGTGAAAGATCTGAGACGCGTCTTGGTATCTATCCTTCGGCAACTTCGCCAACATTTTCATCAAAATGTCTTCAAGTTCTTGGTCCAGAACAATATTATATGCCTTGGGATTCGGAACCCGCGCAGACCGTACTGCTTCGAGCGTCGAGAAATCACTTTCGCCGAGAAATAATCGCTGGCCGGTCAATAGCTCGTAAAAGATTACGCCAAGTGCAAAAAGATCACTGCGATGATCAATCTTTTGGCCTTTGACCTGCTCAGGAGACATGTAAGCGAATTTGCCTTTTAGAACGCCCGCCTGGGTACGCTGAGATTGAGTAACGGCCTTGGCGATACCAAAGTCACAGAGTTTGATCTCCCCTTCGTATGAAATCAATAAGTTCTGGGGTGAGACATCTCGGTGGATAATTTTGTACGGCTGGCCCGTTGGAGATTTTTTCCGGTGAGCGTAGTCTAAGGCTTCTGCGATCCGAGAAATAATATAGCAAGCCATCGCTTCAGACATTCTACGTTTTTGACGTTTGAGCCGGTCGAGTAGCAGTCTGAGGTCTCGACCTGTAATGTACTCCATGGCAATGAAGTAGATGTCATCCTCTTTGCCTAACTCGTAAATCTGAACGATATTATTGTGATTGAGCTGTGAAGCTATTCGAGCTTCATCGATGAACATCCGAATAAAATCGGAGTCTTCTGCCATCTGTGGCAAAATTCTCTTAATGGCCACGAAACGTTGAAATCCCTCCACGCCAAAAGCTTTCGCGCGAAAAACCTCAGCCATTCCGCCGACGTTGATTCTCTCGAGGAGCAAATGCGACCCAAAGGGCACAGGATTGAAAATAGATTTCGACATGTTTCCGGCTATTACCGCTTTAGCCATAGATTAGGACGGTACAAGTTTCAATTCCAGTACTTGACGAGTCGAATCAACATAGTTATATGCGGCGGCGAGGTAAATCACGATGTCATCAATGGCTAAGAAAACAGGAACCAAACGTCTTCGACGCAGCCGTAACGCGGGTCGAACTCGGAAAAAGCAAGTGAATCGAGACGGAACAACCCGTACTGAACTCGAACTCTTCGGAAACGTCCTCCCTAAAAACTAACTGGAAATAACCCTACAAAAGCCCCGGCCTGTCCGCTATATTCAAAAAATCGACGCCTCGGTCGGATGAATTCGTCTGTCCTAGCAGTTAACCCAAACAGAAAAAAATAAAAACTTTGGCATACGTACCTCGACGTCGGAGAAACCGCGTCGTAGGTTCGGAGTTAACGGAGAAATTGATCTGTGTCTGAAAACGACCAATACGAAAAAGATAATACGAACCAACAAGGATTCGAAATCCCAATTTTGCCACTGAGGAACTCAGTGTTTTTCCCAGGCAGCATCATGCCTATTTCTGTGGGCCGGCCGAAAACCTTAGCAATGGTGAAGGCTGTGGAAGAGTCAGGAGAACCCATAGGTATCGTCGCCCAAAGAGATGGCTCAGTCGACGACCCCCAAGCCGGAGATTTGTTCGAAATGGGGACGACCGGACGTATCGTGAAGGCGCTCAAAGCCGGCGACGAGGGCTTCCATCTTGTCCTGCAAGGCTTGAAGCGGTTTAGAGTGCTCGAGCTCACTCAGACCACTCCATATCTCCGGGCTCGCGTTGTTGAGGTCAAGGATATCAATGCGGATCCCGTCAAAATCGAAGCGCTCATGATGAATGTGAAAAAATTGGCGAGAGAAGTTGTTTCTCTGATGCCTGAGATTCCATCCGGCGCAACGCAATTTGTCGACGGGATTGAAGACCCAGGTCACCTCGCCGATTTGATTGCCGCCAATATGGACGTGGCCGTCGAAGAGAAGATGGAGGTCTTAGACCTCGTCGAGGTCACTGCGAGATTAGGGAACGTGCTCGACCTTCTTCATCGCAAACTCGAAGTTTTGAAGTTATCAAACAAAATTGACTCTCAAGTGAAGGGAGAAATGAACAAGACCCAGCGTGAGTACTACTTACGGCAACAACTCAAGGCGATCAAAGAGGAACTGGGTGAAACAGAAGGAACAGAAGGTGACCTTGACGAATTAGAGGAAAAGCTCCGGGAAGCAAATCTTCCCGCCGATGCTCAAAAAGTGTCACGAAAGGAACTACGTCGTCTTCGTCAAATGCCTTCAAGTTCTTCCGAGTATACAGTCGGCCGGACTTATCTCGAATGGATTGCAGACCTGCCATGGGTCAAAACATCCAAAGACCGCCTCGATATCCCGAATGTCCGCGAAGTGCTGAACTCGAAACATTACGGTCTCGAGAAGGTTAAAAAACGAATCGTAGAATATATGGCGGTGCGAAAGCTGAAAGATGACATGAAGGGACCCATTCTATGCATGGTAGGCCCTCCTGGGGTTGGTAAAACCTCACTCGGACAGTCTATTGCGGGGAGTATGGGGCGTGAGTTCCAGAGAATTTCTCTCGGTGGTGTTCGAGACGAAGCAGAAATTCGTGGTCATCGTCGAACCTACGTCGGTGCTTTGCCAGGGCGCATCGTTCAAGGTCTCAAAAAGGCAGGCACAGGAAATCCGGTGTTCGTGCTCGATGAGATCGACAAGTTGTCGCACGATTTTCGAGGCGACCCAGCCTCTGCATTACTCGAAGTTCTTGACCCGGAGCAAAACTCAACTTTTTCCGACCATTACCTAGAAGTCCCCTTCGATTTGTCGAAGGTTCTCTTTATTGCGACTGCGAATCAGTTGGATCCTATCCCACCTCCGCTTCGGGACAGGATGGAGATTATTGAAATCCCGGGATATACGCATGAAGAAAAGCTTCACATCGCAAGAGAGCACCTCATACCGAAAGGTCTTGAGGCCCATGGGATGAACGAGGAACTCATCATCATTTCGGAAGAGGCAATTCAAAAGGTCATCACGGATTACACGCGAGAAGCGGGTGTTCGTAACCTAGAAAGAACTCTGAACAGCGTGATTCGTGGTGTCGCGGTAGATGTTGCAGAAGGAAAAACAGAACGGACAACCGTGAACCCGGGAGACTTAGAAAAATATCTAGGTCCCGAGAAATTTTACAACGAGATGGCACAGCGAACCGAAGTGCCTGGCGTTGCGACGGGGCTTGCTTGGACTGCCGCCGGAGGAGATATCCTTTTTATCGAAGCGACAAAGATGGGAGGGAAAGGAAATCTGACCCTGACCGGACAACTTGGAAGCGTAATGAAAGAATCCGCTCAAGCAGCGATGTCCTACGTTCGCTCACGCGGACCTGAATTTGGCGTAAAAGACCACTTCTGGGAAAAGAATGATCTTCATGTCCACGTTCCCGCCGGCGGTATTCCTAAGGACGGTCCGTCCGCAGGCTCAACAATGATTGTAGCACTGACATCACTCGTGACGGGGATCAATGTTCGTAGCGATGTAGCAATGACCGGCGAGATAACACTTCGTGGAAACGTTCTACCTGTTGGCGGCATTAAAGAGAAAGTTCTCGCAGCTCTTCGGGCAGGTGTGAAGGAAGTCATCTTGCCGGACCACAACAAAAAAGATCTGGTCGAAGTACCCGACGAGGTGAAAGACCGCCTCAAATTTCATTTTGTTAGTCGGGTGGACGAACTTCTCGACGTCGCTTTAGTCAAACCTCCGGAAAGATTTCCCGCCGTCAAACCTGCTCCAAAAGATGACTCGTCGGACGAAGTAAAACCGAGCTAGTTGATAGCAGCCTCTTCGATCACCCACACAATCAATTTCCATATCATCTGCCGTTTCGGCCCAACAAACCCCTTTGTCTTCAGACGATGACGATTTTAGGGCGGACGAGCGCCGACCTCTGCTCCGTCTTGTGGATGATTGTGAGAAGATAGGGAGTAAAACGACTCTGAGCGGGTTTAAAAAGTTAAGAAACTCCGTACAGATTCATTCTTTCTCGGTTGGAACGCGAGGTTGGCGAATACAAGCTACGAATCTTGCCAATCTCATGAATACGCCGGAGGGCAAAGTTTGCTGCAGCTTGGTTTGCTGGGATGTCTTCACGCTCGGCGGTCTCAAAAATTCGGAGTAAAATTTCATAAATATTCTCAGCCTGCTTTAGCGCGCGCTCTTGGTTGTATCCTTCAAGTTCATTGGCGACGTTAATTAAACCGCCCGCGTTGATCACATAGTCTGGTGCATACGTAATATTTCTATCCATCAACATACGAGCGTGAATTTTCTCCCGATGTAAAACATTGTTAGATGAGCCAGCGATAATCTCACATTTGAATTGAGGTATGGTTTCGTCGTTGATGACCGCACCGAGAGCACACGGCGCAAAAATATCTACATCCAGGCCATAAATCGTGTCAGGGTCGACGATTTCAATGCCCGAATTGTTCTCTTTAGTGATTCGAAGGTTGTCTTGGTTGATATCGCATACGAATACTTGCGCGCCAGCTTCGCAAAGATGGTCGACGAGGTAACGACCCACTGCGCCTACTCCCTGAACGGCTACTTTTCGCCCTTCTAAAGAATCAGAGCCCCATCTGACTTTGGCACAGGCCTTCATTCCCATGTACACGCCACGCGCAGTCACAGGAGAAGGATCACCTGACCCACCCAACGCACGACTGATACCCGTGACGTAAGAGGTTTCTTGGCGAACCCATTCCATACATTGAACGTCGGTTCCAACATCCTCGGCCGTGATATATCTGCCACCTAGCCCTTCAATAAAACGTCCGTAAGCACGAAAGAGAGCTTCAGATTTATGCTTTTTAGGATCTCCAATAATCACCGCTTTACCACCTCCGAGGTTCAGCCCAGCGGCGGCGCTTTTGAATGTCATTCCACGTGACAAGCGCAACACATCAACAATCGCCTCTTCCTCGCTTTTGAAGGGCCACATTCGTGTTCCTCCGAGAGCGGGACCCAAGGTGGTATCATGAATCGCAATGATCGCTCGCAGTCCTGACACCTCGTCGTTACAAAAGACGAGTTGTTCGTGTTTCTTGGATGTGAGTCGATCAAAAATATCCATAGTATACGGAAGCTATGGTGACCTCTTTTGGGCGTCAACCTAAAGCGGCCATTCTTCTCAAAAGTCGCAATCTTACAACGGTGTTGCTTTAAAACCACGTCGCTTCATTTGACCCCAACGCTGCGCGTCATAGTATTATCAGCCACTTAGGAGATGGACCCTTCTATCTGAACTTTGGCACACAGAATGCAAAAACAGAGAGCAATGAATACGACCTTAGTAAATCCCCCATCGTCTCTGAACAGCTGGCTCACCAATATCAATGGTGAGATTGCCTCTATTCGACGACACCGACTGGCGGCTCCTCGTCCGAAGCGTAACCGTGCGCGAGAACGAGCACGCCGGGAAGCTCGGCAACTCTTCAGAGAGTATGAACTCGACCAAGCTATCCAGTTTAGTCAATAAAAGCTCCTTCATGTTTACTCCTCTATCTTTTTTCTCCGTACTCCATGCGATACTCCTTATGACATGGAGTACGGAATCCAAAGACGCGGTATTTACCTTCGACCGACTCGATATGAAGACCTGACTTGGTTATTCGAACTTTTCACACGCGAAGAAATTTGGTCCATGTTCGGTTTTCGCTCAGAAAGCCGAGCGGAGATGATGCGTTGCTGGCGGCAGGGAGATCTCGTTACCGGTATCCTTGTTACGATTGTACCGCATAAACGCATCGGGTTCGTGATCATGTTTCCACCGGACGAATCACGAGACTATTGGGAATTTAGTTATGCCATTCCGGAAGTTGAAGACCGCGACGCGTTTGCGGCCCTCAATTCAACAGATGCAATGGCACATTACATGTTTGAACATCTACAGGTAGAAGCGATGGGTTGGCGAGTACGAACCGACAACCGTAAAGCCCATGCCGTTGTGCGGCGACTTGGCTACAAGCCAGGCGAAACCAAAATGGTCGGAACGAAAGAGTATACCTTCTATCGGCTCGACGAACCCGGCTGGGCCAAAAGAAGAGCAAAGTTGGATGCCGGCGAAGCCAAATACCCCTCGGGCACTGGCGGAACATTTCTCACCTTGTCCTCTCCTCCTTTTGAACCGAAAGAAGTACAAGACGAGACCGCGAAGAAGAAGACCGCAAAGAAGAAGACCGCAAAGAAGAAGACCGCAAAGAAGAAGACCGCGAAGAAGAAGACCGCGAAGAAGAAGACCGCGAAGAAGAAGACCGCGAAGAAGAAGACCGCGAAGAAGAAGACCGCGAAGAAGAAGACCGCGAAGAAGAAGACCGCGAAG
>Ga0163109_10000131_pt1 | contig 59500 bp, 59 predicted proteins | sample CRUFie1St13metaG_FD_108704 | JGI IMG/M metagenome (GOLD analysis project Ga0163109, IMG submission 108704) | Marine microbial communities from the Costa Rica Dome - CRUD Field 142mm St13 metaG | ecosystem: Environmental > Aquatic > Marine > Oceanic > Photic zone | place: Costa Rica: the Eastern...
CTAAGGGACTATAATTTTTTAATAAATAATTTTTAATTTTTTAGTGATAATAATATGATAAGTATTTTTTATATTATTAATATATATATAATGGCTAAGACTAAGTCAACATACAATAAAAAAAGATCTATGAGAAGATCAACCAGAAAAGCTGGGATGTTTGGGTTTTCAAGTGCACCTAAAAGTTGGAATGATGTAGCGAAAATTAAGTTAAAGGAAATGGGTAAACCGACAACGCCTAACGTAATAGCGGCTATGGCCCAATATCAATACTCGCAATCATTTCTTAACAAAGATGAATACAATAAAAAGTACCCCGGCCACCAAAGTTGGCCACAGCCAATGAAAGTTGGAGGAAAAAGAAGAAGATCCAAGAGATCAACAAAGAAAGCTGGTAATATGTTTATGCAAGAAGGAGATAATCTCAGTGATTTACCTAGTCTTGCATATGCTAAGATGCAAAATATGGGTGATAGTTTAAAAGGTATGATGTTCAAAAAACCTCAAGAGGGAGGAAAAAGAAGAAGATCCAAGAGATCAACAAGAAAACGCGGAAAAAAAGCAGGTTTTAAAATTGGTAACATGGATTTCGGAGATGTAAGAGGTAATTTGGGAAAACTTGCAGCAAAATCCGGTATGGTGAGTGAGGATGTTTTCACAAAAGATAGAGGAATGGCGACTGGTATAGGACAAGGTATTAGAGATGCCCAAACAAAAATGGGAGAACTTGCAGCAAAATCCGGTATGGTAGATAAGGATGTTTTCACAAAAGATAGGGGAATGGCGACTGGTATAGGTAAATTTGCAAAAGGTTCTTATAATTACATGGATAGTGTGGGTGCTGTTCCTCATACTTCAATGTATAAACATTGTCAGGAGCAATATATAAATTCTGGTGTAATTGATGATAAATGTAAAGGATATATGGGTAGTACTGGTGGAAAAAGAAGAAGATCCAAGACATCTAAGAAATCCAAGAAATCAACACGTAAAACACGTGGAGGAAGCGCAGCGGCAAGAGATTTTGAGGCTCATTTAGGACCTAATGCTACAATTAAAAGTGGTCCAATCACAGAACAACATAAGAATTCAGTCCGTTTAGCACTCTCAGCATATGGTCATGATCAATCAAGAGCAAAACTTATATCACAATATAAAAATTTACAAAATGCAATGAACGGAGCTAGTGATTGGAGTAGTCCCACAGTCCAAGCGATAGCTAGTCAAATTGATCCAATCGCAAATTTTGATAGCGAAATTTCTATTTAATAAAAATATTTATAAATTATTACATTTATTTTATAAATATTAATTAAATTTTACAACAATTTCAACGTCTTCTTTTTTAATACTTTTTGAAGCAAGAATAGATAATTCTTGTCTTTTTTTCCTTGTTTTACTTTTATCATTAAGTGGAGCATTTTTTTTTCTAGAAGTACTATTTCTATTATTCATATCACTTTCAATAGTGTCATAGTTTTCTCTGATATAGTTGACAACTTTGTTTTCAAGTGCCCATTTAAAGAAATTCAATTGTCCAATAGTAGTTTGTATAGAAGTACCATTTTTATATGGAAAAGTAATACGTTCCCATCTACAGAAAGGATCAAATCTTTTTTTAGAATAAGCTTTTAATTTAAGTTTGTAATCAATATACACTTTAAAACGAGTATCAGAATTATCTTTTTGAATATCGTATACGGTATAGTAATTTTTAGCATAATTAGTAGCAAACCAATCAACGATTCGTAATGAAATATTAGATTCACCGTTAATAATACTTAACATTTGATCAAGATAATCGGAGTCTTTATAGAAAGCTTTTAAGTTATTTAAAAGCAAATCATTTTGAGTAGTGTAAGAATTAGACATAATATATAAGTATTTGTGAATTGTTTAAATAATTTAAAATGATTTATTTATTTTTAATTTTTTTGTATATTCAAAATTATCAGCATTACTATTTTTTCTTTTAAGATTACATTCAAGACATGTAATAATAACATTATCTGTATTATGACCAATATCATTATTATTTCTTTCTAATGTCCATTGATTATTATCTCGAAACTTATTAGTGAGTACAACTAAATCTTTATTGCAATATTTACATTTTAGTTTTGAAACGACGAGTTTTTCAATAACATTATTAAAATCAATAAATTTATCTTGATCAAATCTATTTTTTTTAATATCTTGGGATTTATATCCTGAAATTTTCTTTTTAATTTCATTTTCATATAAGTTTTTATTATCAAAATGATTATCTAAATATATTTGATTTATACATCTTACTTGTTCTCTTTGTAATAATAATTTTTCATCAAAAGTATTTTGTTTATTTTCTCTCTGTTTCTCTCTTTGTGCTCTTTTCAACTGGAATTTATTATGTTGTCCAGAGATGTTTATTTGTTTGCTGTTAGCGTCATTCATATATACTATAAACAAAAATGAAGAGAGAAAAAAAACTATTATAAGTTTTATAAATTGAATAAATTTGTAATGATAATTAAATGACAAAAACAGTAATATTTACATGGTCAAGTAAAGTACATAACAAAGCAGAAAGTGACACTGGAAATTATTGGGGGTTAGGTGATATATTTAGAGGATTTATAACTTGTTATTCTATATGTAAAGAGTACAACTATGAATATATTATTGATGTAGAAAAACACCCTATATCAAAATATTTGAATGTGAAACCACATAAATATACAGATTATGTAAGATCATGTAATGAAGTACCTTTTGTGTTAGGAAAAGATTTAAAATCTTTTATTACCGATAATAAAAAAGATGTTATAATATTAATGAGTAATGGAATATATCCACTAGAATTTAACATGGTAGATGAAACAATAAAAGAAATGTTACGTAGTATTTTTGTAAAAAATTCTGAATTCGATGAATATTATTTAAAAAAAAAAGAAAGTTTAAAATTAAAAGATGAATATAATATTTGTCATTTTCGTCTAGGAGATGGTAGTTTCGTAAGAAATAAGGCTGACGGTAAAGGTCATGATCCCAATAAACGTGCAAGTACTAAGGTACTTTATGAAAAAATTGTAAAAAATAAAAAAGATGTATTATTATTAAGTGATAATATTGAATTTAAAAAATTTGTGAAAAAAGAAAGTGAAAATAATAAAGAAAATATAATTATTAATGATATAGAAAAAATAGCTCATATTGGGTATAGTAAACACAAAGACATATTAAAAGACACATTAGTTGAATGGTTTTTAGTAAGTGAATGTAAATCAATTGATACATATAGTGTTTATCATTGGCCTTCAGGTTTTGTTTTGTACCCATCAATGATAAATGATATTCCAATAAATATACATTATAAAATATAAGATAAATAATTATATTTAAATGAGTTAAAATAATTATTATAATTAATATATGGAATTTAATGAATCAAAAAACGAAATAGAAAAGAATGTAATAGTAGAAAATTCTAACACAGAAATTGACGAAAAAAAAGAAAAAGAACTTAAAAGAATATCGCGTGTAGATAGAGAACTACAGTATAAAAGTATATATTTGAATACTGGATATAAAGGAGATGAAGAAAATAATAATAAAGAATCATGTAATATGGATATAATAGATAATTTTTTAGAGAAAGAGAAAGAATTAAATAAATCTCAACCTTGGAACAAATTAAATAAAACAAATAAAATAGATAAATTAAAAGATTTTTGTTGTCGTTTTAGTGAAGAAAATATGTTTTCTGAAACGACAAAAGAAAATTTAGAAAAGTTTTTACTGAGATCATTAGATAATAAAAAGTTTACAAAAATAAAAGATATAAATTATAATAAAGAAGAAGGAATTATTAAAGATATACCTGGTTTATCATTTAACAAAAATAAAAAGGTGTTTACATTAAAAAATCAAGATAATAGAATTTTAACTTCAAAAAATTTGGCACCTAAAACAAAGAATTCAAGGGATAAAACAAAAAAGAATAAATCTCGAGAAAACAAAAAAATTGATTAAATTTTATAATATTATTATAAGAACTATTATAAAATGTTTGAAAAATCTCTTTCATGGGATCAATTTGTTATATTAGATAGAGATTTAGAAAATAATTATGATTTTCAATATGATAATAAATATGACATTCAATATGAAAGCATATTAAATAAAGATAATGTTAATTTTAAAATTAATAATTCATATGAACCATATACTTATTGGGGGGACATAATAGCAAAAACAGCCTTTACTGGTTGGTTAGTTTATATATTGTTTGTTGTTTAAACAAATGTTTATTTAAAATTGATTTAAAATTTTTTATTTATGAATATATAAATTAATATAATGAACTTTTTTGAAACGTTTAAACCGTTAAATGATGATGAATTAGAAAAGATGCAACAAGAAATAGATGAAGAAGAAAGTCAAGCCGAAAAGTTTTATATTTCAATGGACGATTTAATAAAATCAGATTTGAAAGAATATGCTCTAGAGATATTCAATAGTTTACATAGCGAATCATTTGCGTTAACATGTGAAGAAAATTTTGATGATTATATGAAAACAAATGTTACAAGTATGTTAAAAACACATGTTGAAACGGTTGATCCATATTGTAGTTATTTAAATAGTTTAGATGAACATATTATAAGTATTGTTTTAGATTTTATTGTTTTTGAAAGTGAAAAAATATTTTATACACATGTCACTCCAAGGAGATCTTATGATAAATCTTTTATAAGATATAAACCCAATAATGAAAAAATTTCTAATAAAATACAATTATTGAGGAATAAACCTCAACCAGAACAACGTACGAATGAATGGTATGAAACAAGACATAATATGATAACAGCTAGTTCAATTGGTAAAATATTTGAAAGTCAAAGTTTGATTAATAGTTTGATATACGAAAAATGTAAACCATTTACATTAACAACTCAGACTACAGGTGGAGCTTTAGGTTGGGGTATAAAGTATGAACCTATATCTGTTATGTTTTATGAAAATTTGTATAACTGTAAGGTTGAAGATTTTGGCTGTATACAACATGATAATTATAAATTTATTGGTGCTTCTCCTGATGGTATTGTAGTATCAAGTGATTCAAATAGATATGGAAGAATGCTAGAAATTAAAAATCCAATATCTAGACAAATTACAGGAAATCCAAAAAAAATGTATTGGATACAAATGCAAATGCAAATGGAAGTATGTAATTTAAATGAATGTGATTTTCTTGAGACAAAGTTTTCGGAATATAAAGATGAAGATGATTTTAATAATGATGGAACATTTTGTTCTTCAACAATTGGTCAACTAAAAGGAATTATTCTGCATTTTATTAAAGATGATATCACGTTTTACGAATATTTACCAATATACTCAACTATTGATGAATATTCGAAATGGAAAGACCAAAAAATACAAGAATACGGAGTAGATAAATTAATAAATATTATATATTATAAATTAGATCATTATAGTTGTGTTTTAGTAATGCGTAATAAATTATGGATAAGCTATGCAATTCCAAAGATACAAGAAGTTTGGGAAACTATTGAAAAAGAAAGAATTGAAGGATATCAACATAGAGCTCCAAAAGAAAGAAAGAAGAGAAGTTGTATGATTGATATTGAAACAATGAAAAGTGATCAAGAAACAGTAGTTGAAATGTTTTCGCAATCCGAACCCAAAGAAAATAATGTGTTAAAAATTAGAACAGAAAGTTTTGATGAAACAATTAGTAAGATGGTGGAAGAAGTATGTTAAAACATAATAAAAAGATAAAGACAGTTAATAAAATATTTTTTATATGATATTTATACATATAAATATTTAGTAAAAAGAAAAATTTTCTTATAATATTATATAATGCCTAGAAGAATGAAAGCAGGAGAAAATAAATTAGGAAAAGGATCATTCGGTTTCAAATTACCATCATTCAAACAAAGTAAGAAGGTGGAAGTGCCAAAAAGTGGGCCACGCATTTATAAAGATTTTAGTACCAGAAAAACTTGGACATTTCAAGAGGGTCCAATTCAAAAATTAAGAGATCTATATGGTGGTCTTGAAGATAAAGATATCGAGAGGGCAGGAGCTGGAAATGGTGATGGTAAAAATCTGAAAGGATTGAAGATGCCAGTTTTTACAGATGCGTTTCCCCCAGAGAGTACTTTGGTTGGTGTACGAGATGGAGATTTATCTTTTCCAGTATTTTATTCAAAAATGATTGAAGGACAAGAAGAAGGTTCATTTTGGACATTTGAAGATAACAAGTACCTTCGTGGCGTGGGTAATAAATGGATAAATGTGAAACCAATGGGAACACCTGAATCTCCAATGATAGATCCAGAAAAAGGTGTTTATATATTTAAATGGGCTCCTAATTATGGGGATGCTACTGTAAGAACCAGTTTAGGAACTGCAGAAACTGTAGGTCATCTAGCGGAAGGAGCGTTAGACGGATGGATTGCTAGCCAGGCAATGGGACTTAATCCAGGGATGTTCGGTCAATTTACGCCAAAAATGAAGAGAGGATTTGTTAAAACAGAGGCAGATAAAAAAGCGGAAATCGATGCAGCACAGGCGATCAAAGGAGGAAAAAGAACAAAGAAGAGAAAGATGAATAAAAAAAAGAAAACACTTAGAAAGAATAACAAGAGAAAGACACTTAAAGGTGGAAAACGTAGAAAATCTAAGAACTTTAAGAGAACTAGAAAATAAATATTACATTATATTTTATTTCTTATAATAATATATAATGCCTAGAAGAATGAAAGGAGGAGCTTCATATGCGGATTATAGTAGTGGTGGTCAAACATTTAACTTTGACGAAGGTGCAATTGCTACATTGAGAAGTAAATACAATAATGCAACTGATGAACAAATTATCGACGGAAAAATTGGAAATGGAAATGGAATTCCAGCTCTAAATGGTGGATTGAACTTTATGTTTACAAATAATGTAATACCATGGAAAAATAATAGTAAGTTAGTAGGTGTAAGAGGTGATAGTCTATTTGGAAGATCTGCACAGTTAGATAAACCTGTATTTTATACTACATCAATTCCAGGACAACAACCAGGTTCATTTTGGACATTTGAAGATGATGGTTCTAAAAGAGCAATGGGTACTTCATGGATAAATATGGTACCAATTAGTGATGATGGTAAAACACCATTTAAAGATCCTACAACAGGTGTTTATTTATTTACATGGGCTGCAAATGTTGGTGATAGTGCTTATAGAGGAGCTGCAAATGTTGGTGAAGGAGCTCTGGTGGCTGGGGAAGCAGTAGGTACAGGAGTTGGGGCGGCTGTGTCAGCATTACCAGCAGCAGCATTAGCAACTTTGGCGTATAAAGGAGGAAAAAGAACAAAGAAGAGAAAGATGAATAAAAGAAAGAAAACACTTAAAGGTGGAAAGCGTAAAAAATCTAAGAAGTCTAAGAAGTCTAAGAAGTCTAAAAAGTCTAAAAAGTCTAGAAAGTAAATATAATATAATTATTTGAATATATAAATAATTATGTTATCAAAAGAAATACATGGAATAACAATCGTTTATACAATTTCTTCTTTTGGATGTTCTTTTTGAGTTTCTGGTTTGACTTCATCATTTATTTCTGGTTTGACTTCATCATTTATTTCTGGTTTGATTTCTTCTACAATTATTACTTTATCGGGATCAACATCGTTGTATTGAACTTTATTTTTCAAATATGCGCTATAAAAAATATTGGGTTTTGTATTGACAGTGTTGTATACATCATATACTTTAAGAGACATAAATAAAAGGTTTGTTAAATATACTGTAATTGTTTTGCTATCTAAATAATTAGTATATATAACAATTGAACTTACCACAGAATTTACACTGAAAATTATAGTACATAAATATCCTATTTTTTGATAATAAACATCATAAGCTAAAATGGTGTCTTTTTTTGAAGAGTCTAATTTTGTCAAAGCATTTCCAACTGATTCATTATCAACTGCATTAAATTTATTTACTTCTAAATATGTAATGAGTTTATTTTCACGTTTTACTTCGACTACATATAATATTAAAAAGGCTAAAAGGGTTAATGAATTAAATGCAAGAGCAGTTCGTGATAAAGGGTCAGAACGGTTTATATTTTCACTTATAGAGCAAATATTTTCATTACATTTTTGAGGAACAAATACCATTAAAAAAGCACCCATTAATACACGATATAATTCAAGAGTTAATGTGGATGCAACATTCATTCTTTGATTAAAATCTTGGTTTTCAATTGCCATTATATAATAAAAATATATTTTGTAATTTTTAAAATTATAATTTGTATTTTTAAAATTATAATTTGTATTTTTAAAATTATAATTTGTATTTTTAAAATTTAAATAATATATATATAAATAATTATGTTATCAGAAGAAATAGATGAAGATTATTATGGTCCAGACGGTGATAAGATATGTGATAGTACAGGAAATTCAGTAATTTATGTAAATGATGGTTTAAATTTTTATGATATAGAAAAAAATGAAAAACTTGAAATTAAAGAGATAAATGAAACTAATGATAATGAAAAAAAAACAAGTGATAATTATTGTATAACTTTATCTGTAAATGTATTGTATTCATTATTCCAGTTATTACAATATATATGTATTTGTATTTATAAACTTTCAATAAGAAAGTGTAAAAATAAAAGATAATTTTTAACGATTAAAAACGAAATAAACACCGAGTGCGAATAAAATAGTATAGTAAAGAATATATGTAAAACCTTTTGGTTTAAATGTTTTTATGATATAATAATCAGCACCAAAAACAGCTAAATATATGAAGACTATTCCAATAAAGTAAGTAACTTCTTCCATATATATTTAATCAAGATTTTTTTTATTAATATATAATCCACAAACATCCATAGGACTACATAATCCATTGTCTGGGGTGGGTAAGTCTTTTGTATTCTTATTTCTTTCAATGTATAAGTAATCACCAGGCATGTTTTTAGTTTGACGCGTTTTGTTTACATTATATGTATCTTCTAATAATAAAAAATCTGGATAAACAGAAGGAGTTAAATCAGAATCATAAATATCAAAATTTTCATTAATTGGGTAAATGTATGTTAATATTTGTTGAATTACAAAGATTGAAAAAATTGATATTATAAAAATAGTTATTAAAAAATTATAATGTTTTTTTCCAATTTTAACTAGGTGATTATGAACATTTTGTATGTGTTTATACATATAAATTATATAAATATTAAAAACTTTTTATAATTGTTTTTAAAAATCACTTAAATCAATATGTACATAGTAATATATGTCTGAGTTTGATCAGGAAGATTTGTATGTAAAAAAAAGATCTGGAAATTTAGAAGCAGTATCATTTGATAAAATTTTAGATAGAGTAAAAAAGATAGGAGAAGAATCAAAATTAACTCAAGTAAAATATTCTGCTCTTGTTATGAAAATAATAGATCAATTATATAATGGTATAGAGACTTCAAAGATTGACGAATTAACATGTGAACAATGTGCTTCTTTGACAACAGTTTCATATGATTATGGAATCTTAGCAAGTCGTGTAGCTATATCAAATCATCATAAGAATACATCTAAATCATTAAAAGAAACGGTTGAAAATTTATGGAGTTTTACTGATGTTCATGGAAATAAAAGTCCTATAATTTCAGAAGAGTATTACAATTTAGTTATGAAACATAGTGAGGCAATAGATAATGTAATAAATTATGAAAGGGATTATTTATTTGATTATTTTGGATTTAAAACATTAGAAAGAGCATATTTATTAAGAAAAGACAAGTTAGTAGTAGAGCGACCTCAACATATGTGGATGAGAGTAGCTTTATCTATACATAAGGATAATTTGGAACGAGTATTTGAAACATATGATATGATGTCAAATAAATATTTTACGCATGCTACTCCAACATTATATAATGCTGGTACTCCCAGACAACAATTAAGTTCTTGTTATTTGATATCAATGGAAAGTGATAGTATAGATGGAATATATAACACTTTAAAAGATTGTGCAAATATTTCAAAGTGGGCAGGTGGTATTGGATTACATATTCATAATGTTAGAGCATCTGGAAGTCATATACGAGGAACAAATGGTACATCAAATGGAATAGTTCCAATGTTGCGTGTATTTAATAACACTGCTCGTTATGTTGATCAAGGAGGCGGTAAACGTAATGGAAGTTTTGCAATTTATCTAGAGCCATGGCATGCAGATATAGAATTGTTTTTGGATATGAGAAGAAATCAAGGTGACGAAGAGATGAAGGCTAGAGATTTGTTTTATGCTCTTTGGGTACCTGATTTATTTATGAAAAAAGTAGAATCTAATGAGGATTGGGCTTTAATGTGTCCTCATGAATGTCCTGGATTGTCAGATTGTTATGGTGAAGATTTTGAAAAATTGTATAACAGTTACATAGAGAAAGGAAAACATAGAAAATTAATAAAGGCTAGAGATTTATGGATTCATATAATGGATAGTCAAATGGAAACAGGAACACCATATTTGTTATATAAAGATGCTTGCAATGAAAAATCCAATCAGAAGAATATTGGAACAATAAAATCGTCTAATTTGTGTACAGAAATAGTAGAATATAGTGATGATACAGAAACTGCCGTTTGTAACTTAGCAAGTATATCATTATCAGCAATGGTAGACAAAATATCAAAAAAATTCGATTTTGATAAATTACATACAGTGACTAAAGTATTAACAAGGAATTTGAATAATATAATAGACATAAATTATTATCCTACTGAAAAGACTAAAAAAAGTAATATGAAACATAGACCTATTGGAATAGGTGTTCAAGGATTAGCAGATGCTTTTATAATGTTAGGTTTATCTTTTACTAGTAATGAATCAAAAGAGTTAAATAAAAAAATATTTGAAACTATATATCATGCAAGTTTAGAAGCATCAAATTCGATATCACATGAAAGATGCATGAGTTTACCTAAATTGGTTGAAAATAGATATGGTGAAGGTGGATTATTGGAATCAGTAAATGAATATGAACTAAAATTAGTAGATGATAAAAAAACATTTTGTGGTGCTTATAGTAGTTTTGAAGGTTCACCAGCTCATAAAGGAGAGTTACAATTTGATTTATGGGGAGTAAAACCTACAAATAGATATGATTGGGATAGTTTAAAGGAAAAAATAAAAATGTATGGATTAAGAAATTCACTTCTTGTTGCTCCTATGCCAACAGCTTCCACTGCACAAATACTAGGTAATAATGAGTGTTTTGAACCATTGACAAGTAACATATATAGTAGGAGAACTTTAGCAGGTGAATTTCTCGTTGTAAATAAATATCTTCAAGAAGATTTAATAAAATTGAATTTATGGAGTGAAGATGTAAAGAACAGTATAATAGAAAATAAAGGAAGTATTCAACATTTTAATAATATACCTGAAGATATAAAAGAAAAGTATAAGATTGTTTGGGAGATGAAGATGAAAGATATAATAGAAATGGCAGCAGATAGAGGTGCTTATATTTGTCAAAGTCAAAGTTTGAATTTGTGGTTAGAAGAACCAACAAATAACAAATTAACTAGTATGCATATGTATTCTTGGAAGAAAGGTTTAAAAACAGGTATATATTATTTAAGAAGAAAAGCAAAACATCAAGCACAACAATTTACTATAGATCCCAAGAATGTAGAAGATAATAATGAACCATGTGAAATGTGTTCAGCATAGTTTATATTTAAAAGGCTTAAACATATAATATTAATAAATTAAAATGACTGATAATATAAGTGAACTAGAAAGTTTAAAAACAGAGATAGAATTTTTGGATAAAGAGCATCATATAACAATATTTAAGATATTGAAGACTGATACTAATATAATACTGAATGAAAATAAGAATGGTGTTTTTGTAAATTTAACTGAGTTATCAAAGAAAACATTAGATGAATTAAAGAATTATTGTTTGTATGTTAAATCTCAAGAGATAAAATTAGAAAATCTAGAAAATGACCAAAAAGAGTTAGAGAATAATTTTTTTGAATCTATTTAAAGTAATTAGTATAATATAATTATGTATGAATTAACTGAATTAAATAAATATATGTTATATCCAAAAAATATGGTATATTATCTAAAAGAAATAGTAGAACAAAGAAATAATGAAAAACATGAAATAAAAGATAAAAAGAGGTGTATTAGATACAATAAAAATTATTTTGTGCCAGGAAATAAAGACAAATTATTTTGGATATTTTATGTTTTAAAGTTTGGATTTGAAAAATATGAATTGTTAGGTAGTTCTGTTTTTCAAGAAGAGAAAAGTATTAAATTAGAATTAATTCAACATGTAAAGGCAAAAACAAAAATGTTGAAAGAAATATATAATTTTAAAAGATTGGATGTTTGTGAAAGTGAATTATTAAATGAAGAATTAATATCATTAAAAACGTTTCATGTGTTGTGTATTATACATAATATTAACATTTTATATATAAATGACAAAATATATTGTAAATTATATTTATATGATGATGATGGAGAAGATGCGTTTGTTATACAGAAAATAGGGGAAGATTATGTATATGAAGTTGATCCTAGAAAAGAGATAGTAATGAATTATATTGAAACTAAGTTTGAAATAAATAATTATGATAAACCAATAAAATCTGTAAGTAGTTATAAATTGCAAGAATTAAAAGATATGGCGGAAGAAATAAAACTTCCTAGTAGTGATTTACAGTTAAAAAAGGTAGAATTATATAATAAAATATGTGAAACATTAAATATTGTTAATAAATAAAATTGAATATAATTATAATAAAAATATCCTATTATAATTATATATGACGCAATATCAAAAAAAGAATTTTAGTAATAAATATGATATGAACTCTTTAATAAGTAAGTATATATCGGATAATATATTTGATTCTCGTACTAATAAGGAATTGGAAGTAAAATTTTCTACAAAAAATCCAAAAGATATAACGAGAATGGACTATGATAATACACTTCAAAAGCTGTTGTCAATTGGGTTTAAAAGTGATAATATGAATGGTGAATATATGATGAGAATAAATAATGAATTTACAACACAAGAAGGAGATGAAGTAATATCAAATATAAGAACAGAACTGAATGGTTTTAATGTAGTACAGGATTATTGTAAATATGAAAATATTTCTAAATTGATGGAGATATATAAAAATGATATAAAATATATTAATTTTGTTCAAAAACAGAAGGCAAAAGACGAAGATGGTAATATATTTCCTGTTGATGTAAAAGATTTTGGATTTAGAGTTTCTTATCAATTAGAAACACAAGTATCGGGTAACTTAGTAAACAAAATAATAGATGATTGGACACAAACAAAAAAAACATTTAGATATATAAACCGCATTAGATTATATCATGAGGATTTTCCATTGTTTATTGATATATCAATTGTAAAATCTGGAGAAAAAAGTTATAAATTTCCATTTAATATGATTCCACATTATTCATTACAACAATCGAAAGTATTTTCAAATATTGAAAATTTTGAGATTGAAATAGAAATGGATGAAAAAAGAGTAGGTGTAGGAAAGGAATATGATAATGGAGAAAAGTTAATTCCGAAAGTAAAATTAGCTATAAAATATGTTTTATCTGCATTACAGGGTACAAATTATCCAATTTCCAAAAGTGAAATGAGTGAAGTAATGTCATCTTATATAAATTTAATACATGGAAAGAAGGCAAACATTCCAGATAAAATAACTCCTCAAAATTTTATAGGTTATTCGTCATCAACTTTGCAATATGTAAATTTAGTAAAAAATATTGAAGATATGAATGCTCCAAATATAAGAGATAATTATACTGTTACTGACAAAGCTGATGGAGAAAGATCATTATTATTCATATCAGAAAAGGGTAAAATATATTTTATAGATTCAAACATGAAAGTTAAATTTACTGGTTGTTTTACAGACCAAAAAGCATTATATAATACTTTATTAGATGGTGAATATATAGAACACAATAAAAATAAAGAAAGTATAAATTTATTTGCGTGTTTTGATTTATATTACTTAAAGGGTGAAGATAAAAGAAGATTACCTTTAGTAGATGAAACTAATACAGTAGAGGGTGTTGATAAAAATAAGAAGGGCAGATTAACATATCTTAGACAATATGTCTTATCTTTAAAAATGAAATCAATAACAGGTAATGATTTACTTCCAATGAGAATAGAAGTAAAACATTTTGAAGTATCAAATAAAAGTAAATCAATATTTAATTGTTGTGAAAATCTTTTAAAGCGTATATCAGATCCAAGCTATGAATATGAAACTGATGGTATGATATTTACTCCTGGTAATATGAGATTACCTGATAGTGACTATAGAGTAACTTGGTCACATAGTTTTAAATGGAAACCTTCAAAATATAATACTATTGACTTTTTAATAAAAGTAAAGAAAAATGAAGGGAATTATGATGAAATAAATTATATATATAGTGATGGTGTAGATACAGCAACATCTTCTGATATAAAATCATACAAAACTCTAATATTAATGTGTGGTTTTGATGAGAAAAAACATGGATATATGAATCCTTGTGCGTTAATGTTAGAAGATGAAATTAGAACAGATAAAAGTAAAGATAATTATAAGCCCTTACCATTTTATCCAACAGATCCATATGATGATAATGCTTATTTATGTAACATTGGTTTAAAACGTGATATGAATGGTGATCTACAAATGTTTACAGAAGAAGAAGAAATTATTGAAGATAATACTATAGTTGAGTTTAGATACGAACTTAATAATGAAGCAAGATGGAGATGGATACCTTTAAGAGTAAGAAATGATAAAACGTTTCAATATAGAAGTAGAATATCAAAAAATTATGGTAATGATTATAGAACTGCAGTAAGTAATTGGCATTCAATACATAATCCAATTACAGAAAAAATGTTAATGACAGGTGAAGGAATACCAGAAGAAATGGCAGATGATGACGTATATTATAAAAAATCGGATAGTGTGATTCAAACAAAAAGATTAAAAGATTTTCATAATTTATATGTAAAATCAAAATTAATATCAGCTGTAAGTAAAATTGATGATACATTAATTGATTTGGCTGTTGGAAAAGCTGGTGATCTTCCAAAATGGATTAAAGGTAAATTAAATTTTGTTTTTGGAATAGATTACTCAAAAGATAATATTGAGAATAAAATTGATGGTGCATGTGCAAGGTATTTAAACAAGAAAAAAAACATTAAAAGGTTACCATATTGTATATTTGTTCATGGTAACAGTTCAAGAAATGTTAGAAATACAGATGCAATTTATAGTGAAAAATATAAATTAATTACTCGTGCAATTTTTGGAGATGGACCAAAAGATGAGTCTGTATTAGGTAAAGCTGTATTTAATAATTATGGTAAAGGTACGAATGGCTTTACTATTACATCATGTCAATTTGCATTGCATTATTTCTTTGAGAATTTAATAATATTACAACAATTCCTAAGAAATGTTTGTGAGTGTACAAAAGTTAATGGATATTTTATAGCAACATGTTATGACGGTAACAAGATATTTAATATGCTGGAAAAATATAAAAAAGGTGAAAGTATATTAATAAATAAAAATGGAAAAAAAGTTTGGGAAGTCGAAAAAATGTATGATTATTTAGAATTCAAAAATGATTCATCAAGTGTCGGTTATAAAATATCAGTGTATCAAGATTCTATTAATAAAGCAGCAGATGAATATCTAGTAAATAGTAACTACTTAATAAGAATTATGGAAAATTTTGGTTTTGTATTATTAAATGAAAATGAATGTAAAGATATGAATATACCAGGGAGTACTAATAGTTTTGAAATGTTATTTGACAAAATGAAAGATGAAATACGTGATGGATATATAAGTGAAAATGATTTAAGAAGTTCTACAGAAATGAAAGAATACGAAAAACAAATATCGTTTTTAAATAGATATTATATTTTCAAAAAGGTAAGGGAAGTAAATGCAGAAAATGTAATAATAGATGACAAATATGTAAGTAAAACTGAGGAAGAAGAAAAATTGAAAGATTTCTTAGAAGAACAAGATAATTTAAGAAAAATTAAAAAATTACCACATAAAATAAAATTAAAACAAATTACAAATGATATATAATTATTCTAATAAATTAAATTTATATAAATATATTCCGTTCTATACTTTATGAGTTATTATTATTTACCAAAGATATATCCACCAATAAAAAATAATGACATCGAAATATTATTTAAAAAAACTGACGAAGATGATGAAGATTATTTAAAGAGTTTAAATACTATTAAAAATGAAATAAAGCAATTTAAAAACAATAGTGTCATTAAAAAAATATTAAGTCCTTATTCAATATTATCAACAATTATAGTAAAAAATAAAAATATTACATATGATTACCTTTTATTTACAGAAATATTTAACTTAACAAAGATTGTATTTCATAATAATATAAGAACGTTTAATTTTTACAAGAATGATATAGAAATAATAAAATACATAAATTATGTAAATTCAAATAGTATTTGTAAACACTATACATGTAATTTTTATGAAAATAGTCCTGAAAATATAAATTATGATAAAAAAATGAATGATTTATTAGATAATAATAATTATAGTTATGTAAAAAATAATTATAATTCTTTTTTTGATTTTATATCAATAATGGAAATAAATGATGATACATCTATTAATTATTATTACTTAAAAGTTTTTATCTCATTATATATGTTAAAACCTGATTCAAACTTTATTTTTAAAATACCAAACATACATTCAAAAGAAAATATTGATTTACTTTTTATTGTTAGCAATTATTTTGATAGAACAATTATAATAAAACCAAATATAACGAATTATTTCAAGAATGATAAATATGTATCCTGTAAAAAATTAACAAACACAAATAAGAGTTTAATAAGTAATTTATGTGATATTTATTTACAACTAATAAAAACAAATACTAGTAAAATATCTGGATTATTAAAATTAAATATACCAACTACATTTGTTTCAAAAATAGATGAATGTAATTCAATAACATCTCAAAACTTACTTGATAATTATTGTTATTTACACAATGTATGTAAAATGTGTGATAAAAATTCAAGTAATGAAAAAATAAATGAGATTAATGAAAAAAATAAATTAAGATGCCAAAATTGGTGTTCAATTAATGGAATAGAGTACAATACTATATAAATAAATATAAAACAATTTAAAAAGTATTTTATATTTATTATTATCTCTCGTTAGCTCAGTTGGAAGAGCGATTGACTGTAGTTGTTTTGTTTTTGATTGTAGTAATCAATAGGTCGCTGGTTCGATTCCGGCACGGGAGATCCTTAACATACGTGATGTAATGGTAACATTTAACCCTTCCAAGGTTAGTCTGGGGGTTCGATTCCCTCCGTATGTATTTATTACTTTTTGCCACAAATATCTTTTGTATCATTTAAACCATATTTTTTATCCATATACTTCATATCTTTTGTTATTATTTTACACTCGTTAACTTTTTTAAACCTTCTGTAAATTCTAAGAATATTGAAACGACCCTTCTTTGCTATTGCTGCTTTTTTGAGTGAACCGTTTTTCTTCTTTGCTTCCATTTTAACTCCATCGTGAATAGCTAATTTTCTTTTACTAAATGGATCATTAATTCTATAGTGAACATTTTTCATGGACTTATCTATTTTTCTTAATTTTGGTAAAATAACTTTTTTATTTTTTTTAGATACATTTTTTCTTGTTTTCTTTTTACCACCAGATAATGTCCAACGCTTTCTTAAACTTTGTAATTGTTTAATTCTCTTTTTATAATTAGCATGATTTCCTTCGAGTGTTTTTATTTCAGGTTTTAATTGAATGAGTCGATTTGTATACATCTCGCGCTGAAAATAAGGTAGTTGATCACCTGGTTTATCGCCTCTTTTAAAATTTAAAACATTTACTGTATCATTATATATAGTTGCTTTTGTTTTGTAATCTTTGTAATTTTTATCTCTTTCTTTACTCAATTTTTTAATTTCACTATCAATTCCACTCAATGTAGCTTTTCCTTCTTTTGCAAGATATGTCGATGTATTAGATGATTTTCTTGACATGATAATATAATATATAAAAATATTATATTATTTACTATTCATAATCAACCCAACTACTTAAAAATAAAACGTCACTCAGTAAAAAATAAGAGAAAAATAAAATGGCACCTTTAGGTGATAATGTTGCAAACATACTGATTAATAAAAATATTATATTAAATGAAATTGATGATGAACGTCCACTTCCTAAACCAAATTGATATATATAATTAGGTAAATATTTTGCTATTATCATACATACTAAAATGTATGGTACTAATAATTTATAACTTAAACTTTTAATTCCTGAAATAGTAGATGCTACATAATTTAAAATAAACGCACTACAAAATAGTATAAATATATGTAGATAATTATTTCCTCCCTCTAAATATGTACATAAATTAAAATTATTTTTTTCATTTTTTGCTAGTTCTTTATCACTAGTAAAATGTATTGACAATACTGTTCGTTCTGAATCAGGATCTTCATTAGGAGGTACTTGATGGATAGTTGTTCCACCATTAAAAAATGCAGCATCACCTTCTTCAAAATGTATTGAATGCACTGTACCATCTTTCTTTTTACATTGTAGAGGACTAATATTACCTTTTTTCCTAATACATATAATTACATTGTATATTTCCTCTCTATTTCGTGGATCAACATGCCATAAATGTTGTGATTTATTACCCTTATATACATAAATTGTTGCTGCCTTGTCTATATAATACAATTTTTTTCCTATCTTATTTTCATATGTTAGTCTTACTTTTTCACTTATATTATCAATAATATTTATTTCTTCATCACTATATTTTTCGCAACATTGATGGCTTGTTGTACCTTTTCTTGTAAAAGCGTTAATATCTGTAGTTTCAGGAATTTTAATTGACTGTAATTTTTTTATATCATCCTTATCTAAAGCCTTTTTATATTTTATACAAAAAGGTTTTAATTTATTTTCATAAGATAACGGATCTACTCTTCTGAACATATTTAATGAACGTCGCAATAAATTTTGACCATTGTAGTCTAATGCTCCAGAAACATCGATTAAAAATACAATAAAAAAGTATATTAAAATACTTAGAAAGTTATTATTTTTTAATAACTTATCCCGTTTTTCGAATAATTTTTTAGTAATTTTAAAATTATTCATTATATAATATAAAAATATTATATAATAAAATTTATATTTTTCGAAATCTTGTATTTCTAGTACATAATTTGATTGATGTACAATTAAAACTTTCTGTTTTTGATTTTTGATTGTATGGTTCTTTATAATCTCCAACATATCTTGTTTTTGTTTTTTCAACAGCTTCTAGTTTTAATCTATCTAAACGAGCACTTGATGAAACTGCACCGTTAACATGATATTTATGATTAGTTGGTGTATCAACATCTTTACATTGATTAGTAGAGCATTTAGAATAGTATAAATTGGTTTTATTAACAGCTCCTCTTGCTTTTCTAAGTTCTTCGTGTCTTGTATGATAACTTTTTTGAAGAATATATTTAGGATTTCTCTGAGCTTTTAAAGAAAACTTTTGTTGACTAAAACATTGATCATTTGTTAATGGATTGTTTGATAAGTTAACTTTATTTCCATATTCATTAACTAAATTACTTCCGTTACAATCAGCACATAACTCTTCTGATGTTTTATTATTATTAGTAATAAATGTTCCTGGGTTCTCTAAACTTTCTCTCATGGTTACTTTAGATGAAGCAACATTACGATCACCTCTTCCTCTTCGGTATATAGGGAGTGGTCGAGGTTTTCCGAAGGGTGCCGAACGATCTTGAGAGATCAAAAGAGGTTTTAAATTAGAAGGAGTATTTGAATTAACAAATCCAGATTTATTTAGAGGTTGATCAGTTTTCCATTTAATTTGAGGTTCATTAAAAAATCCTTGAAATGTTGTAATTTTTGACATATATATATTTATAGAAAAGAAAAATATTGAAATATTATATATGAATATTATTGAGATATTAGTTCCATTATTTATATTTATCATAATCTTTCCTTTTTTAAATAAAGTATATGAAATGTTTTTTATAGATCGATTATTTGAACCATTTGGAGGTATAAGGGGTCAAATAAAAGCACAAAATACAATAGATGCAGCGAAAAAACAAGGTGTATCTATATCAAAAGAGGATGAAAAATGGTTAAAAGATAGAATTATAAATCCCACTTTAAAAGAAGGAAAAATTAACTTAATTAAAGATAAGAGTAAAATTAAGGCGAAAAGAAAACTTTTAAAAAAAATAACAAATGAACAATTAAAAACTATTACAAATGAAAGTAAACAAAATTTAATATATTATCAGAAATTTAGTGTATCTGATGTTGAAAGTATCGTAACAAAAGTACAAATAAACGCAACTAGTAGTACAGATAAAGATCTTATTGAAGATACTACAAAATCTAGATTAATATCTGATAATAATCAACAAAGAATAGATGAATTAGAAAAAAATATTGATAAATTTGGTAAACAGAATGAAGCAAGATTTGTTGCTGTGGAGTCAATGTTAGAAAGTGCTACAGCAGATAAAGGTAATATAGGAGAAGTTCAAGATAATATTGATATATTAAGAAAAGATATTGACAATAACAATAAAAATTTAGAAGATGTCCGCGCAATAGCAACTATGGCTCCAACAACAGATTATGTTAATAATAAAGTAGGTAGTGTTAAAGAGGAAATTGAAGAATTAGAAAAAAAATATAGACTAATGAGGAATGAATTTAAAAATTTTAGTAGTTAAAAATCATATAATATATATAACTATATTATATGAGTAACCAAAGATTAAGTGATAGAGAAAAAAAAATTAATGATATGGAAAAAGAAATGGCAAGAACAGAAGCAAAATTATTAGGTCCTACATATGAATATTGGAAAAAAATTAAAACACCGAGAGAAATGGGAATGTCAGATAGAGGTTCATTGGATGTTACAGCAAGAGATATAGGGGGTTTAATTGAATATGTTAAATTAATGGTTTCTGGTGAAGGTAAAGCATCTATACCTAGAAAACCTCTAGGAAATAAATTTTTTCTTTATACTAATACTAATTGTTATGCCAGAGGAAAGACCGATGCTTCAGGTAATCCTTTAGAAGTTGAAAGACATACTTATATTAGTCATGTACCAAGAGGTTCAATACCTTTTATTTCATCTGGAATGGGAGTGAATTTTAGTACTTTTAAAGGTCAAATACCAGGTGCAATGCAAAATTTAGAAGCAGTTAATCCTGCTAATTTTTGGAGAGCAATGAAAACAGAAGCTAAACCAGAATGTATTCCAATTAGAATGCCTACTAGGGATAACAGAGACACAATTAGAATGGAAACAAAGTATGTGCCTACAATTGAAGTTAGATCAATGGATGCTTGTTTATTTCCAGGAGGAAAGAACCCTGAAACAGGTGTTGGGTGTAGAGAAACATTTGATTCAATGGAGAGTGATTATTTTTTACAATTTTATATTGCTGCAGTTTCACTTTTAGGTGTTTATTTAGTATATAATATTGGAAAAAAGGTTTAGAATATTAATTAAAAAATTATATTATTTTTTAATTAATTTATATACGGTTATATATTTGTAAAGCAGCTAGAGTACCTGCAATTTGTGAGGCAATATATGGTAGTAATTCTGATTGCTGAAGTTTACCTGCTTGAACCTTAGCAATAGTTACTGCAGGGTTAATATCTCCTCCACTTATTGGTGCAATGACCATAGTAACGAGTAAAAACACTGCTGCTATTGCTAAAGGATTACCACTTGCTAAAATGACATACATAAATAATAAGCTTCCTAAAAATTCAGATATGTATTTGTTCATTATATAATATAAATATATAAAAAACATAATAAAATTATACTCTAATGTGTGTTAAAGCTGTGTATGATCCGTTATTAGATCCTCCATATGATGGATCACTATAACTTTGATTAACTGCAACTTCTTTTCTAAAACGTGTGAATAGAGATGAGTCATATACATATTTAACATTAGTAGCAGCAGCAGGAACACCACTTCCATCACAAATAGATTTCATGTTTTGTCTAAATAAAGAAACATTTTGTTTTACAGCTGGTAAATTTTGTAAAGGATTGGGTCCTCCACATGAATAGTTAACTCTTGATAAAGGATCACCTGCATTGTATAATGTTCTAAAAGTTCCTATCTTTCTTCTTGAATCTTTAATATAGTCACCATTCCAAACCATTCTAACTACAGATCGATTTCTAGAAGTTTGGTTTGTATTGTTAACATTCAAAATGGGTTTAGGCATTATATATATAATATATATATTTTTATAAACTAAATAATAATATCCTAAATTAATATATATATATGGAAAATCCTCATAGAAATAATGAACAAGATGAATTAATTATAAAATTATTAAAAACTTATGATAATGTCCGACATGAAGACGTAAAAAAAGGAAAGACATATACATACACAGATGATATGACAATATATGATCTTACAATAAGTGAACCACACATAATATTTGTAATTTTATCAAAAACTTCTAATGGAGAAGGAATAATGAAATTTCATGCTATGAATTTGAAATCTTTGATTTATTTTTTAAGTGATGTAGGTAGAATATATACAAATTGGGTTATTAATGAAAATTCTTCAGAATTTGGAAAATTATTATTAGGTCAAGGTACTAATGATGCATTATCATTAAGTGATACTACAGGTGATTTTGGTTATAGAGATGTATTAGGTAATCATTATTTAAATATGGATGGTTTAAATGAAGGAAGAGGTGGAAAACAAGGGAGGAGAAGATTCTTTAAATTAGAATTTAATTTTGGTGGTAGATTTATAGATGCAGAATCGGTAGATAAATTACAAAAAGTAAGTAGAAGTAAAATTTTTATATTAAATCCTAAATTTAATCCTTATAGTACACTTTATGGTAAACCTTATGTACTTCGCACTGAAGAAGAGATAGAAATTGAAAAAAATACTCCTATAGATAATAATGTAATATATGAAGAAATTAGGTATGGAAGTCTTCAAAGTAATTTTGGAATAAGTGAATCACATGGTCAAAAACATCGTGGAGGAGAGGTTTTATACGAGTTAATAGATTATGAAGAACTTAAAGCAAAAATACAACAAGAAAATTCTAGTACTGTAGTTAATCAAACGAATTTTTTAAAAGAACTATCGGATAGAATAATAACAATAACTAGTATAGATAATCTATTAGAAGAAAACTCTGTAAATGATACAAAACATTTTAAAGATTTACCTGAATTACATGATATGTTAATGGAAAAATTTAAGTATGAAGAAGAAGAAAATAAAATAAGTTTTATTAATAAAATTTCTAGAACAGATACTACAGATAATGAGAGAGATCAAATGAATTATATTTTAACTTCATTTTGGTTTAGCTTAGAATATGATAAAGAACTTTATTTCTTTCAAGATGATTATCAAGATGATTATAGTTATATATTTTCAGAAAATAATATAGATAAAACAATAAATATAATTTCAAAAAAATTAATTTTTCCGATATACATTCAAAATATACCTAAAAGTAAACCAATTTATTTTCTAATTAACAATAATGATATGAATCCTTACGATATTAAAAAATATTTGATATTAAGAATAAATGGAGTATATAAAATTGGTATGGTAACATATATATATAGTAATTTAACTGGCCGTGATGATGAGGATGATGAGATGATTAAAGGCGAAGAAGATTATTCTGATTCTGGTTCTGATTCTGAAATAGAGCGTTTAGGAATTCATCCAAATAAAGGTCATTGGATATATAAAGTATCATTTACAGATAGAATACCTATTTTGATTGGCGAAAAAGCAAATGATGATGGTGTTGTAAATAATATAATTGTCCCTAATAGTTATTTAACTAATAAAATTCAGGAAGACGGAGAGCCATTTGCTTTAAAATCATATAATGAATGTCAAGAAATTTTGAGAAATGAATCACTTAATATTGATATTCCATTAAATGATAATTTTCTATCTAATGAGAATAATGAGATTGATACAACTGATTATGTCTTTACACCACAAGATGTTATAGATTTATTAAATAAACAAAATAACATTCCAAAAATTAAAAGGACGATCAGTAATTTTGATTTATCAACATCATTCAGTGATACAGAAGTACGTAGTACAACACCTCCACCTTCAATGGAAAACTTACAACCAAGACCACCATTTCCTCCTCAATTAGAATCTCCTTTAAGAGGACAAAATACTAGCACACAAAACGTACCTATTTACGCCAATGCATTATGGCATTTACAACAACAGAGTAACCAAAGTCCTAACAGAGTATTAATCAGAGCAGCAAGAGAACAACAATTCCAGCCAATTTCTGATAATAATTCTAGACATGTAACTCAATTACTAGGTCAAATTCGTAATGCACATGAGATGAGTAGTAGTGAAGAAAGCAGCCCTATTAACAGAAATGTTGTTAGTCGTAGTACAAATAGTAGTAATTCATTAATTGAACGTCTTAATGATTGGAATTATGATATTGATCCAGATGTTGATCCTGATGATGATGGTGGAGAATTACCTGAAAATCCAGAAATTATAAGAGAACACTACGAAATTTCACAACAAGACACACCACCAAGCAGTCCACGAAGACCATAATTATCATAATTATCATAATTATTTTGTACAAATAGTAATAGCATTTTTAAAAAATAGTATACGTAAAATTCTAATCATATTATGGAATCCACCTCTTCCAGGTATTAAAATTTCAGCTCCACACATTAAACATAAATCATCATCTGGACTATTACCTGCTCTTACAAGTATATTTTCAAACCCTTTATCCTTAAAAACGTTATAAAGGTCATTAATATATTGAATTGATTTAGGTGTATTACTGTCATAGTGACTTCCACAACAAATAATTACTGTTTTTTTAATGTGATCTTTCAGATCAAGATTTTTATAATGATTTATAGGTATTATATAACTATTAAGAGTGCAAGCTCCTAAAACATCACCTACTCTTATTCCAATAATAATAAAGTTTGATGTATCAAATTTGTACATAGGATATTCTTTAATAATATTACAAAGTATATCGTGTTTATTAGCTTTATTTTGTGATTGTTTCATATATTTATCCTTTATAGATCCTGGCCAATATTGTTTAATTGTTTCAAATTTTTTATTGTATTTACCTCCCACAGTGTCACCTAATCGATATGATTTCCAATATTTACCAGTACCACATTTAATTTTACTAAGTGGTATAATTTTAATGGTATCATTAATTATTAATTCTTTTTCAACATTTGTATAATAATTTCCATATGGTAAGAGTTTATAAGTTTCCATAAATATATATAAATATAATATTATATATTTATATATGACTCGTAGTAGAAGTAGTAGTGGTGAACGTTTTTTTAAAAAGAGAACTACAAGTAGAGATAAATCAAATAATAGTAATGAAAGTTTAATGTCAATATTATCTTTAAGTTCTGATGAAAGTATAGATCATACAGAAAATACAAAAAATAAAAATGAAAAAAAAGCAAATAAAAAAATAATTAGAGAAAGAGATATGACATATGAAAAAGATATTATTTCTAAATCACCACAGATAGAAAAATGGATGGAATTTATGAGTGAATATCAAATTAGTAGTATAAGTAATGGTTGGGGATTTTATGTTGATTTAAAAGAATCTAATTAACTAATAATCTTGGTGAAACATTCATTGCAAGTAATTCTTGAAATAGTAGTTTACATGCATAAGGGATTTCTACATTTGCAAAATCAGTTCTATTATCACACATTTTACATAAATGTATATGTAATTTGTTATTGTACGATGAAACCATTCCACATTTTTTACAAACGTTAATTTGAAATTTATCAGATGCATCATATAATCTTCCTCTAGTAAATCTAGATGCTCCATGACTAACCATACAATCACGTTCCATTTCTCCAAATCTTAAACCTCCATCTCTTGATCTTCCCTCTGCTGGTTGTCTAGTTAAATTAACCATAGGTCCAATAGATCTACTATGTTGTTTATCAGCTACCATATGTTTTAAACGTTGATAAAATACAGGTCCGATGAATATATTAGTTTCAAGTTGTTCACCAGTATTTCCATCATACATTAATTCGTTTCCATAAGATTCAAAACCGGTTTTTTGTAATTCTTTAGAAATAAAGTCTATATCAATATCACCAAAACTAGTACCATCTCCAAATAGTCCTAATTCAATTAATACTTTTCCTAAAAGTGTTTCTTTAAGATGACCAATCGTCATACGAGAAGGAATAGCATGTGGATTGATAATAATATCTGGTTTTATACCACTATCAGTAAAAGGCATGTCCTCTTCAGGAATTATTAAACCAACTGTACCTTTTTGTCCATGTCTACTTGAAAACTTGTCTCCCATAACAGGTTTTCTTACAGCTCTAGTTCTTACTTTTGCAAAATTATAACCGTCACCATTTCTATCAATATAATTTTTGTCTATGTATGTTTCTTCATTTGTTCTAAAACTTTTACTACAATCGTCATACTTTACTAATTTTGTATGATCATTTTTATTTTCTTTAATAGTAACAACTTTAGCAATTATAATATCTCTATTCTCAACTAATGTATTTTCTGGAATAACACCCTGATTATTAATTTTATTATAATTACCAAATTTCATCCCTTTTGTTTTTGATTTGTCAGGTTTACATCTTATTTCTTCGTCACCATGAACTTTTTTATCTTCATCTTTTTCTGTATGATATATTGTAGCTTGAAATAACCCTCTATCAACAGAACCTTTATTAAATAATATACTATCTTCTTGATTGTATCCAGTATGTGTCATAATAGCAACTACAACTTGACAACCAGAAGGAATGTTATTCACCTTAATAATGTTCATTAAACGTGTATCAACGAGTGGTCTCATAGGATAGTTTAATATGTAAGCAGTTTTATCCATTCGAACATCATAATTAGTTGCATATACACCCATAGCTTGTTTACATTGAGCACATTGATAGCAGTTTCTAGGAGATTGATTATGATCTGGAAAAGGAATACATGAAGCTAGAATACCAAACATTGTACTAGGGTGTATTTCACTATGAGTATAGTTAATAGTAACATTTTTGTCATTATTTTTCAAATGATTTGGATTCATTGAAATCATTGATGCGTTTTGTTCATCGGGATCAATATATTCAATAACAGATTCAGGTAAAACAATATCACTAAGTAAATCATTCCATAAAATTTCTTTTGATACAATTTTATTAAATAAATGATTTTTCATAATTAATTTATTATCTTTAACTTTTAATAAAGGTCTAGTTAATCTTCCTGCATCATTACATACTCTAATTTCTTTTTCTTTATAATTAAATACTATCGAGGTATAAATATTAATAATTCCTTTGTATTTTTTATTTTTTAAATTTTCATAAAGTTCTTTTGGTTCATCGGTAATTCCAATCCAACATCCATTAACAAAGACTTTTACTTTATTATCTAGGTTATGTGTTTGTTTAATATCTTCAATTTTAAATATTTTATCTTGTAAATAGCTATAGATAGTTTCACTTTCAGATGATATTGTAACATGTGTCATATAACTTAAATTTTTCACTACACCTACAGATTGACCTTCAGGAGTTTCAACTGGACAAAGAAAACCCCAAGAAGTGTTATGTAATAATCTAGGTGGAACTAGTTTACCACTTTTTTCAATAGGAGTACTAATTCTTCTTGAATGACTAATACTGGAAGCATATGTAAGACGATTTAACACTTGTGCAACACCAACTTTACTGTTATTGGTTGAATGTTTAATACCAAAATCACCAGTAGATAGAGCACGTTTAATTCCATTTTCAATAGTGGTAGATTTAATAATTTTATATATATTTGTTTTGTTAATAATGTTCATAAAATCATTAGTTGATCTCCATGAACCATTATTTATTTCTTTTATTGTTGATTTTACCATATCCTTTACAACTTTATTAAAATAATTTCTATATAAATTATTTAATAAAGTACCCGTTAAATCTATTCTTTTATTTAAATATGAATCTCTATCGTCTTGTTCTATCATATTTAATTTAGCTCTAATAATTTTATTAATCATGTACCCCAAGAAGAATATTTTTTGATCACTTGTTCTACAATGTGGAAATAGATCATTAGATAATACATCAATTGCAAACTCTTTTTTTTTAATATTACCTTGTTCTTTAGACATATTTATAGGTGTAAACATAACATTAGCTGTAATATAATCAATCGCTTTCTCTTGTGTGATTACATTTGATGTTTCAGCATCAACAATTGATGCTTGAAGAAACATTAATATATCTTTATAATTTGGATTTTCAATATTTAATATAATTTTATTACAAATATCTTTATCACTAATAACATTTAATGCTCTAAATAAAACAAATATAGGAATAGGATTTTTTAATCTAGGTATTTGAATGTAAATACTATAACCAAAACCATTATTTTTTGTCGATATCATAACGTTAATTTGTTTTGGAGATATACATTTAAAGTCTGGAACAGATTTTATTTCTGCCATCCAAGACCATTTTGTATTGTTTTTACTAACATTAAAACAATATACTTTATTTTCTGCAGCTCTTTCTTGTCCGAGAACAGTTTTTTCAGAGCCGTTTATTATAAAATAACCTCCTGCATCATATTTACATTCACCAGTTATTTTTGAATTCATATGTTTATATTGATTTAGGACACAAATAGAAGATTTTAACATTATTGGAAGTTTTCCAATATGTATTTGAGATATTATTTTGCTGTTCGTTTCCTCCAAATCTAGATTAGGTCCACTTCTAGTAATATATTTTATATTAATATCAACTGTCATGGGTGATGCGTAAGTAAAATTTCTTAATCTAGCTTCTTGAGGGAACATTAATTTAGTAGCTCCATTATTTTCGTGAATTTGTGGACGATATAATTGAAAATTTTCAAAATTTATTACTATTTCTAGTGAATATTTTTTACTTTTTTCATCATAATCATTCTCTGATTTGATTCTGACCTCGTTGAACATTTCGATAGTTTTTTGTATCTCAAATTCAACAAATGAATTATATGATTCTAATTGATGTCTAACTAATAATTCAAGGTGTTTTCCCTCAAAATAGTTTTCAATCAATTTCCAAGGAGTTTCAGTACCATAATCAAGTTCTTCACTTCTTTCTTTTAGATTTAATAGATCTTCCATAATTTGTTTGTCATCCATAAATACTATATATTGGAAATCAATTTTTATATCTATTTAAAATTAATTAGTTTTAGATGACAAAAAATAATAAAAATAATATATATTTTATGAGTTCAAAAAAGACGATATCTATAAACCCAGAATTATTTAGTATGACTTCTTCTGGAAAAAAGAAAAAAGATAATAAATCAAAAACTCAAAAAAGAAAAGATAAAAAATTTAATTTTGTAAATCCTAATCAATTAAGAAAAAATTTACTTAACAAAATTAAAGAACACAGAGAAAATAACAACAATACAAATGATGATAATAGAGATACAGATAAAAACAATAAACTTTCTGAAAGTAAAGAAAATAATAAAGATAATATTGAAAAGTTTACATCAAATTTTAAAGAATCTATGAATTATTTATCTAATTTAGTAGAAAAAGATAAAAATAAAGAAACAAAATCTAAAAGAAAACGTAAACAAAAAACTTTAAAAAGTAAAACACCAAATGAAATTGATCCTAATGATATTGAAGTTAGTTTAAAATTACCTGATGATTTTAGTGAAAAAATAAATTTTTCTAGTGAAGATCACAATAGATTTAATTATTATGATAAAGGTACAACAGCACCACCTTATGGTTGTTTAAAAGGTGGAGATAAACCAACATTTAGACAATGGAAATCATCAACACAAAAAAATTTAAGTGCTATAGCAGATGATGATGATGATGATGATGATATTGATGATGATGATAAGGAATTCCAAGAAGATTTAAAAGAAATTTCTAAAAAATCTATTAATGATGAACCAATTAAAAAATCAGTTATCGATATTTCAAAAAGTCTACCAAGTGAAAGAGAGAATAAATTAAATAATCTAAAGAAAAAGAATAATTATAGTATTGTAAAAACTGTTAAAAGAAAATATAAACTTGGAAAAAATAAAAAGAACAATAGTGTATCAGTTTTAATTAAAAGTACACAAACAAAAAAGAAAATAATGGATGAAAAGAAAAAAATTGAAAATGAAGATCTTAATAATATTAAAAAATATTTACGAGAACATAATTTATTGAGAATAGGATCTACAACTCCTAATGATGTTTTAAAAACAATGTATGAAAATGCTATATTATCAGGGTATCTTGAAAATAAATCAGATGATGTAATGTTGCATAATTATTTAAATAATTAATAGAAAAATTGATTTTAATGTATTAATATATAATATATTAAAAAATGATTATTCCTGTAAAATGTTTTACATGTGGAGAATTACTTGCTGATAAGTATGAATATTATAAATGTAGAGTTGCTGAAATGAAAACGCAAAAAGGTTTAGATAACACAAATGAGGTTTATTTAACAAAAGAACATACAGAAAAAAGTGCCGAGGGAATAGTATTAGATAATTTAAATTTAACTAAAATGTGTTGTAGACGTCACTTTTTAACACATGTAGATATTGAATAAAATATTATTATAGTATATATGAGAAAATCTAGAAAAAGTTTAAAGTCAAAAAATAATAAAAAAAAAGTAGGAGGGTTTTCAAGAAGAATAAAAAGAAAATGTGGTTGTGAAAATAAAAATAATAATTTTTTTTTGACAGGAGGTAAATATAAGAAATCAAAAAATAAAAGAAGAAAAAATAAAAGAACTAAAAAACAGAAGGGAGGTTTTTTTAGAGAAATTAGAAATATATTTGATTATGGTTATTATTTAGGAGAGAAACAAGCTGCTACTTTAGGTGGATATCCTAAACCACCTAATCCAAGTCCTATTCAAGATCAAAAACCAAATAACTCTGCATAAAAAAAAATATATTATTAATACATAATGGCTGCTACCCCACTTCCTAAGTCAATTAAAGATTTATGCACACCTGCTGCATTGTATTTTGTGTTATCATTTATATCATTAGCTATAATGGCAATTCAAAATTACGGAAATACTGATGTTTATTGTGTTGGACAATATGAATGTAACGTAACAAGCACTATATTTATTTTTATATTAAAAGCAATTTATGTATTGTTTTGGACATGGGTTCTTGATTTAATATGTAAGGCAGGATATACAAAAGTTTCGTGGTTTATAGTATTGTTACCTTTTATTTTGTTATTCCTTTTGATAGGAATGATGTTTGTAATATAAATTAATAAATAATATTAATAATTTTATTTATTACTTTGTAAGATTAATATAAAAAATGCTTTATATATTATATAATGAATTTTAATAAAATAGCATGGAAAACATTAGAATCATATTTTTTGGATAATCCATATTATTTAACACAACATCACATAAATTCGTATGATAGTTTTTTTAATAAAGAAATATTTGAAATTATAAAAGAAAAAAATCCAATTCAGATTAATAAGAATTTTGATGAAAGATTAGATGATTTTTTATTCAAATGTGAATTGTATATTGGAGGTTTAGAAGGAAAAGAAATTTTTTTTGGAAAACCAATTATATATGATGACAATAATAGCCACTATATGTATCCAAATGAAGCACGATTAAGAAATATGACTTATGCATTTACTATACATTATAACGTTTTAGTAAAATATAAAATAGTTAATTCAAGTTCTGATATAATAGAGAATAGTTTAATAATACCTAAAATTTATTTGGGTAAATTCCCAGTTATGCTTCAATCTAATAAATGTATATTAAAGAATGTCAACAGAGAACTTAAATATAATATGGGAGAATGTAAAAATGATTACGGAGGGTATTTTATTATTGACGGAAAGGAAAAGGTTATAGTTCCTCAAGAGAAATTTTCTGATAATATGGTTTACTATAAGAAAAATTCAGACGATGATAAGTACACATATTCTTCAATAATTAGAATGGTATCTGAAGATGCTTCTAAACCTGTAAGAACTATGAAAATTCACATTACTAGAGATACTAATACAATGAGAATGGGAAATATTGTAGTTGAAATTCCTAATGTAAGACATACTATTCCACTTTTTATTTTGATGAGAGCTTTGGGTGTAATTTCTGATAAAGAAATAATTAAATATTGTTTAATTGATTTAGAAAAAAATAAGGATTATATTTCTCATTTTAGAAGTTCAGTATATGATGCTGGAACCATATTTACTCAAATAAGCGCTTTAAAGTACATTTCACAATATTTAAAATTTAAAAACATTTCATATACGTATAATATTTTGTGTGATTTTTTATTACCACAAGTAGGAGAAATGAATTTTAATAATAAAGCATATTTTATTGGATTTATGGTATTCAATTTAATTAAAACAAGTGTAGGAGTAATTCCTCCTACTGATAGAGACAGTTTTAAATTCAAAAGAGTTGAACTACCAGGAAATCTAATCTATGACTTGTTTAAAGAATATTATAATTTGCAACAACGAGATATTCAATTAAACATTGAAAATGATTTATATTATCATTATACAAATACTGAAACAAACATTTTATACATAAGTGAAGAACAATTAGTATCGGAAGTATTTACAAGTGACTTTGTAAAAGATGATAAAAAAGATGAAAAGAAAAAATATAAGTTAGGTTATAATGAAATTTTTAAGAATAAAATTCTTGATAATGGATTTAAAAAAGCATTTAAAGGTAGATGGGGTGGTAGCCCTCAAACTTCTAGAGTAGGAATAATACAAGATTTAAATAGACTCTCATATAATTCTTTTATTTCACATCTTAGAAAAATTAATTTACCTTTAGATGCTAGTGCTAAAGTAGTTGGGCCTAGACTTTGTCATTCATCTCAGTATGGTTTAATAGATCCATTAGATACTCCTGATGGAGGAAATTGTGGTTTACATAAACATTTGGCAATAACTAGTTATATTACTGATGGATATTCTCAGAAATTAATTATCGATTGGCTAAGAGAAAATGTTAATATAAAATTATTAAGTGAAACAAAACCTGATGAGTTGAAAAATCTTACAAAAGTTTTTATAAATGGTACTTGGATAGGTTCAGTAAATGATTTGATTAGTGTTTCAAACTTTATTAAGTATTGTAGAAGAATAAGTATTATTCCGTTGTATACTAGTATTGTTGTTAATTATATTGATAATATAATTGAAATTTATACTGATAGTGGTCGTATATGTAGACCACTATTTTACATAGATGAAAATAAAGATCTAAGTATAAATTGTAAAATTTTTAAATCATTAATTAATGATACTAAATCTATTCCATGGAATAGCATATTATGTGGATTTAATGATAAAAAGCTTAAAATTATTCCAAGTAAAAATAAATTTTATGATATAAAAGATTTATATAACAAAAATATTGAAGAATTAAATGAACATAAATCGATTGTTGAATACATTGATACTGCAGAAATGAATACAGTATTATTATCAACTGATATTGAAAAATTAAAAAATAATAATAGATATACCCATTTAGAAATACATCCATCTTGTATATTTGGTTATATGGGTAACTTGGTAATATATCCTGAAACAAATCCTTTACCTAGAAACTTATTCTCATGTGGACAAAGCAAACAAGCTGTTTCACTTTATCATACAAATTATTTTAATAGAGTTGACAAAACTGGAATAGTACTAAACTATGGACAATCTCCCTTAGTAAAAACAAAATACATGGAACATTTTAGCGAAGATAACTGTTATGGTGTAAACACTATAGTTGCTATAGGATGTTATGGTGGATACAATGTTGAAGATGCTATTTTAATAAACGAAGGATCTATTCAAAGAGGTCTTTTTAGAACAACATATTATTCTGTCTATGAATCTAGAGAAGAGTCTTCATTAGTTAAAGGTAATACAGTAAATTCTAAATTTATTAATGTTGAAAAAATGGATGTTGACAGAAAAAAATATGATTACGATTATAGTTACTTAAATGATTCAGGATTAGTTAAAGAAAATACAAAATTAAATGATAAAATTATTGTAATTGGAAAAGTAACTGTTGATTCAGAAGACACTAATAAACTGTTTGACTCTTCTGTAAAAACTAAAAGAGGACAATTAGGTTTTGTCGATAAAACATTTATTACAGATGATGAAGAAGGTTTTAGATTAGCTAAGGTTAGAGTAAGAGATGAGAGAATACCAAGTATGGGTGATAAAATGGCAAGTAGAGCAGGACAAAAAGGAACAATTGGTTTAATAATTCCCGAGGAAGACATGCCATTTACAGAAGATGGTATTAAACCAGATTTAATAATTAATCCACATGCTCTACCATCACGTATGACAATTTCACAATTAGTAGAAACTATAACAGGTAAAGCATGTTGTTTTTATGGTAATACTGGTGATTGTACACCATTTCAAGGAGTAGATCATGTAGATATATTCAGTAAATTATTGTCAAAAGCTGGTTATGAATCAAGAGGCAATGAAATTCTATATAATGGTTATACGGGTGAACAATTAGAAACTTCAATATTTATGGGTCCAACTTATTACATGAGATTAAAACATATGGTTAAAGATAAGATTAATTACAGAGCAAGAGGAAGAAATCAAGGATTAACAAGACAACCTGTCCATGGAAGAGCAAATGATGGAGGTTTAAGAATTGGAGAAATGGAACGTGATGGTGTTATCGGACATGGTGCATCAAAATTTTTACAAGAATCTATGATGGTAAGAGGTGATGATTATAAATTAGCTATTTGTAATAAGACTGGAACAATAGCTGCATATAATCAATCACAGGATATATTATTGAGTTTATACTTGGATGGAATTAAATTTACCAGAGGAAAAATGAATGAAATTAAATTAGATAAAATTACTAAATTTGGAAGAGATTTCAGTTTAGTTAAAGTACCATATTGTTTGAAATTATTGATACAAGAGTTACAAACTATGGGAATTCAAACAAGAATTATTACCGAAGATAACATTAATCAAATAGAAAATATGAGCTATTCTAATAACTATAAAATCAATGCTAGAGACTTAGAGGATAACAATTTTAAAATCAATGATATTACAAATCTTCTTTCTAAATATGGATTAATTGATAGACAAAATTCAACAACAAGACAGAATATACGTATTGAAAAAGAAGACGATGTTTATTTTGAAACTGTTGATGATTATGATTTACATGAATTCGATGAACCTGAAGAAAAAACACCTGAATCACCTGGATATTCTCCAGCAACTCCTGATTATTTACCTGGTACTCCTCTTTATGAACCTGGAAGTTCTACTCCTGATTCACCTGGGTATTCTAATGTACCTTCTACATATGAAGTTAATTTTACACCCAAAAATGTTGATGATGAATTTGAAAAATTTAGAAAACAGTATATTAATAAATATCCTGAATCATTCTATGGTCAACATTTAATAGCGTATGATAAATATAAGGATGATGGATCAATAATTAAACCCGATGATATTCCAGAAGAACAAATAAAAGAAGGTCCATCTGGAGATGATTTAGAACGATTTGGTAAGGATCAAGGAAAAATAAAATTAAATATCGGTTCAGATAATGATAATTTTGAAAAAGTTTCTGAAAAAAATTTAACTTTTGAAGAAGGAAGTATACTTCAACCCGATAAAATTGAATTAAAAGAAAAAAAAATAAATAAAAAAGAACTCAAAAAAGAAATAGAAAAATTAGAAGGTAAAGAAGAAGAAGAAGGTTCTGATGATGACGATAACGATGATACTTCACAAAAAGGGGGTAAAAAGAAAATATTAAATTTTTCATTAAAATAAAAATTGATTAATATTTAAACCTAACATAATATATTAATATATAGTATGAGTTTAGATAGTTCAACTAATTCTAGTTCATTTTACAACCAAATATATAAATCTAGATTAAATATATTAGAATTATTAAGTTCTAAGAATTATAATGTAGAAGATTATCATGGCTTTAGTACTAGTGAATTACATAGTATGATTAATAATAAACAATTAGATATGTTACTTGAAAATAAAGATAATAGTTTACCAAAAATATATATTAAATATTTTGCAATTTTATACAAATCAGTTAAATTAAATCATATTCAGACCATGATTGAAGATTTATACTATGTTGAAGATGTAATGAAAAAAAATGATATACTATTTATAATAACTCACGATGATCCAAATGATACTATTGTTAATGAACTTAAAAAAATTTGGGAAGAACAAGGAATTCATATAATTATATATTCTTTAAAGAGACTTCAGTTTAACATTTTGAATCATGAAATGGTTCCAGAACATATTGTATTATCTGATGATGAAACGAATGACTTTTTAAAAAAATATAACATACAAGATCCTTATACACAAGTTCCACAAATATCTAGATTCGATCCTGTCGCTTGTGCAATATTCATGAAACCAAATCAAATTTGTAGAATAGTTAGACCTAGTAAAACCGCTATTAAAGGTTTATATTATCGTTATTGTATAAATAATTAATCCTAATATATATTATATGACTACTACCAGTGAAATAGATAATATTAAAAGAGATATCTTAGAACTAGAAGCAAAATATAAAAAAAGTGTTGATAACTTAAAGAGATCAGAACAGTTAATTAAAGATAGTGAAAATACATATAATCATTATCTTTTTTATACAGTGTCAATTTCTTTAGCTACATTATATTTAAGTAGATTCTTATATTTTAGGTATGCTAAAAAATAATCAATATATATAATATATGACAACTTTAGAAGATAATATTCAATCATTAAATGATTATTTAGCTCAAGAAAATACTATTACTAAGGATAATATTTCATTAAAAAGAAATATAAATAACATTGAAGGTGAATTGCAAAGATCTCAATTAAATTTTGATAGACTAAGCTCATTAGTATTTGCACTATCTTTGATTGTAGTTTTATTATTAATATATAATACTGGAATTGATTTGATGTATCCATTTGAATTATTAGTTAATTATCTTGGAACTAATGAATATGGTGCAGTGATCTTAGTAATAGTATTATGTTTAATAGTATTTAGTTTTCTTTATTTTTCAAAAGTGTCCTATAGTAAAATTACTACATCACTCATTATATCAGGTTTTGTTTACTATATTTTAAAATTATGTGGATTAGATATAATGGGAACAGGTTTATTATTTACATTTTTATTTATTTACTTCTTTTTTGATTTATAAAATAATATATTTATAAAATCATTTTCTATTTATAAATATATGAAGAGTACGTATTCTGAATTTGACAATAACAATTTAAAAGAAAACGCAGAATGGAATATTATTAATAATACAAGATATAGAAATGTTAAAAAAGTTAATGAAGAAATTTTAAATAGACAATTATCAAATAGCTTTATAGAAGGTTTTGATACTGTACAAGAATATAATAATGAGATACCTAAAGTATCACAACAAGTAAAAGATCATAGAGTACAAGTTGAAATTTCAGAATTATCTGCTAACAGTGAAAGGATGAGATTATATGGCTGGTCAATACTCACAGTATTAACACTTACAGGTGGAATTTTATTAACTACTATGAAATGATTAATTTTATTAATATATATATATAATATATTAATATGAAAGGAGAAAAATATTACAAACCAATATTAATAACTTTAGGCTTAGCAATAACAGTTATAACAATATTTTACTTTAACGATTACAAATCACCATTTACAATTAAACGAGAAAATCTTCAGGAAGGGTTAACTGGTGTTGATGGTAATACAATATATTTAGAGAGTCCTATTGAAAATAACGGATATATTGATCAAATGATCGATGATTCGGAAGATATAGAAACAAATGCTCAGACATTACTTAACAATTATGCTAGTTCATTAGGTTCATCTGATACACAAAATCTTACAAATATTGTTTCAAATCAACAAAATATTCAATCTAGTTTAAATACAGTTAAGAGTGATTATCAAACTGCAGTAGATGGTTTACAGGACGAAGTTAACGCAGTAGTTTCTATAAGAAGTGATACTTTAAACCAAAAACAAAATGAATATGATAGTTTAGTGAATGAGAGACAAAATAAAAGAAGATTAGTAAAGAATAACAAATATTATGAAGAAAGATATTCTGCTTTATCTAGCATTCTTTTAAGATTATGTTTAATAATAATTGTGTTTACAGGGTTAATATGGTTGAATAACAGAGGTTATTTAGGTACGACAGCACCTTCTATTATTTTCCCAGTTTTAATAGCATTTTCTATATTCTATATCATGTATTTATATGTAGATGTTCAGTCTAGAAACTCTAGTGATTATTCTAAAATAGATTTTGTTTTCAATCCTGAAAAACCAAACGATAATTTTACTACAATAGAAGAAGTATCAAATGAATTTAATAGAATAAAAAAATATAATAAAGAGTATTCTGATGAAAATGGCAAATTTTCTAAAATTGAACCATACGTAAAGCCACCTGTAAATTTATAAATAATTAATATATTAATATAATATAATTAACATGGGAGATATGGGGGATAGACCTGATTTTATGGATTCAGATGTTCCTATTTTTATTAGTAGGGATAGTGAAGGAAATACTGGTGATGATACTCCTTCACTTGGATATACTCAATTAGCAAATGAATATTATGATACACTTAGTGAATATAAAGGAAAAAAAGAAGAAGAAATTTCTAATACTAAAAAGGAGGAAAATAATAATAATAGAAAGGCAGAATATGAAAATGAAGAAAGTCATGTAGTTTCACTATTTGGTTATTTCATAGGAATATTGTACTATATTATGGTTGCTATAGTTCTTATTATTTTTGTTTATGATAAAATGTATAAAAGTTTCTTTAGTACTATATGGATGATTTTTCTTTTATTTTTACCCTATTTATTGTATAGTTATTTAGTTCCATTTATTGCAATAATATTTGATTTTATACTAAATAAAATTATACCTAAAAATGTATATTATGATATAAAATAATTAAATATATAATTAAAATAATTATATTAATTATATATGGAGTGCTTTTTAATTAAAAAAAGTAATAAAGATAATAATAAACAGAAGGATTTATGTCTTAAAGAAAAAATAGATTTAAGTATTTGTATAAATTCATCTGAAAACAAAGATTGTATAATTTATGAAAAATTGTATGATAATTGTTTAAGTTTAAATAAAAAAAGTAAGTTAAAAAGTTGGTGGTATTAGAAAAATTACCAAAGATATATATGACTCAATATCTTTGCATTGTAAAAACCCTTGCTTTTATTAATTTCTTTTTTTATTCCTTCCTTTCTTGATTTTGTTCCTGAATGTCTAGAGTAATAATTTTGCATTCTTTTTCTCGTATTGTGATTTTTGTGTTTATATAACTTAAGTGGTGTTCTATCTTTATATTGTTGATAATTTTTATCTCCAAAGTGTATCATTCTTACTTTTTTTGTTTTTTTATTTTTTATGTATGCGGTATATTTTTTTGGAGATGGGCCTTTTTTGAATTTTATAATTTTTTCTTTCATATATATTTAATAATAATAAAAATATGAAGTTATTATTATTATTTAAACTTCAGAACCAATATCTATATTACTCCATCCTGAATTACCATATCTTTTAAATAATTTATCCATAGCATCATATAAATCTTGCATACGTTTAATTTTACTTCCGAATTTATCTTGATACCATTCTTTAAATTCTATTCCTAGATCTCTTTGTTTTAATACATTACCTTCTGAGACATGTATTTTTGAATCTATAAATTGTTGAATATGGTCTTCACGTGATTTGTATTTCCTAACTTCTTCATCTACAATATCACACCTAGCTACAGATCCTTTTGTTTTTACAATTGTTTCAACTAACATTGAAAGTACTGTTTCTTTCCATAAAGGAAATTTTACTTCTAATAACTCAGGATCTTTTTCATATTGAATAGGAAAATCTTTTTGTGGAAATTCCGGATCTTGATAAGGAGAATGAGTAAATGTTGATTTAAATGGAGGTACAGATATTCTTCTCCATGTACCTTTATCAGTTGCTGCTATTTCAAAGAGATTATTTGTTAAGGCAACAAATGTAAACTGAGGAATAAATGTAATATGATCCTTAAATAAAGCACGTGCTGTAAGTGGATCACCACCGGTTAGTTGTTTCATTATTCCAACATTTAATTTCTCTCCTTTTTCTGGTTCATCAATACTTGTTAATCTTACACCAATTAATTCAGATAATTCACTTGAAGCAGCCCCTGCTTTAACTCTATCTTGAGTTAAATATTGTATAGGAGTTTGTGCATAATATCCTCTTTTCTTTTTATCATTAAAGACGTGTCTCATTAAAGTCATTAATGCAGATTTTCCATTAGAACCAGCACCCAAGAATATATAAAATTGCTGATTAATGTTATTACCAGATAATGCACTAGCAAACACTTCCCAAACATATTTTCCAACACTTTCATCAGGAAATAATCTTTTCCAATATTCATTAACTTCTTCTTCTAGTTTCTTTTCACGATATGAAGGTAAAAGATAATCTATGTCTGTACATTTTGTAATATAATCTTCTGGATAACCTTTTCTAAATTCTCCAGTGTTAACATTAATTACACCATTACTACAACATAACAAATCTGTATTTTTATCAACTTGTTCAAAGAAATCTTTATCATAAAATAATTCTTTACATTGAGCCATAATATTTTTCTTAGAAGTACTGCTTTTTAGTTTATTACAAATATTAGATGATATTGTTACTTTTTGTTGATAATCCTTCCATTCATCTTTATCATTTTCTAAACCAGACATTATTTGTACCATTTCTACTGTTTTATCATGATAGACATTATATAATTCTAAACTAATCTCTCTGGATAATTCAACTCCTGATTCACTTTCTTCCCAACAATGACCTACAAATTGATACCATATACTTTTTGTAAATCCAGCTAGAACGAAACGATCTTTATAAAGTTGATGTAATACACAAGCTAAATCCCAATCAGAACCATTAGATCTAAAAGATAAATTTATAAAATGTTCTATTGAATTTATCTTTATTCTTTCAAATTCTGCTTTATTAGCATTTCTTGCCCAATAAAATATTGATCTCTCAGATAAACATTCTTTACTAGCTTTTGCTTTATATTTCCAATCATTAAATAGTGATGGTATATCTGTAAAATTAAATTTATCAGATCTACTACTAAATTTTAGGTATGTTAAAAACAATCTATTTTGTAATCCATAATTTACATCTGCATTTTTTAATGCCCAACCAACTTTTTTCCAATGTGTATAATCTTCAGAATATACATCAGGTAATATCATACAGTATTCGTGAGTATTTTTCAATCTTTCATAATCAGTAGGACGTAAATTATCCATTGATAACATATTCTCTATTATTAAGTCTAACACAGGTTGACTTGTTATTGTTGATAAGTCTGGAAACACAAATGATGGAGCACAATTACCAACCAATAAATTATTTTGATTACTTGATACTATTAATGAAGATTCAATTGTACTTATTATAGAACCAACGTCAAAATTACTTTGAATTTCAAAATTTCTACCAAAACCATTAGCTCCTAAATTTCTAAAATTTTTTAAGACATAATTTTTTTTATCTTCATCATCTTCAAATTCAATACTTTCTTCTAATCCCCAAGAATTATCTGTATCTAGTTCAAATATATAAACATACGATAATTCATATTTATCACATTCTGGCTTTTGACTTCCTAAAATCTGCCAGTTTGTATTACCAGAAGCAATAGAATAATCTATTACGTCATTCCATTTATCTTTATTTAGAATTTCTGGTAAATCTATCCAAAATTCTTTTTGTTCTATTGAATTATTTATTTTATTTAAAACCATATTTCTTAATTTTTCTTGTAACCTACGATTTAAGTTTATACCAATTACTATATGAACACCGTCTTTTGTAATTTTTTTATCAGGTACAATAACAACTTCGCTTTTTTCAAATATATATACTGGTATTGTTTCATTTATAACTAGCATTTCTCGAAGACTTTCAAGATATTTTTCTATTATTGATGTTATTACATCTTTTCTAGAATCATGCCAATCATCATCATCACAATTAGCATATATATCTTCTCTACGCTGTATTGACATTGGAAAATGAAAATCTAAATCTATTAATATTTGTCCATTGTCATTCTGAGTTTCTGTTAAGTATTCTGTTTTATTATGTATAAAAACATATTCAGTATACAAACTATGAAATTCATCTAATTTATCTTCGGGTATTATCCAAGAACCACCATAAATATTTCTAGGATCTTTATCTTTCGGATCACCATAATATTTTGGTATTCTTGTATGTGTTATTTTACCTTCTTTTATTTTTTTTGCTTCATACTCTTTAAGAAAAGACTTAAACTTTCGTTCGGTTTGTAAAGAAGTTGGCATATTGTTAATAATATATATGTTTATATTTTAAAATCAATTTTTATATTTATATGAGAGACAATTGACACACAATATTATTTTTAAATAATATAAAAATATACTCTTACATTTATTTATGAGTGATTTTTCAATTAAGAGAGAAGAAAATCAAATATTATATTCCAGAGATACACTTAAAAGATTAGCATCAGATATTAAATGCATTAAAAAGAATCCATTAAATGATCAGGGTATATACTATGAACATGATCAAGAAAATATTTTAAAGGGTTATGCTTTAATTATTGGTCCTCCTGACACTCCTTATGAATATGGCCACTATTTTTTTGATTTTGATTTTCCTGGTAATTATCCACACTCTCCTCCTGTGGTTACATTTTTTAATTGGGGAGATAATATTAGGTATAATCCAAATTTATATAGAAATGGAAAAGTATGTTTATCTATGTTAAATACATGGAAAGGTGAAGGTTGGACATCTTGTCAAACTATTACAACTATACTTCTTACTTTATGTACTGTGTTAAATGAATATCCACTATGTAATGAACCAGGTTACACAATGGAAAGAAAAGATGAAGTAAATAACTACAACAAAATTATTGAATATAAGAATGTTGAATTAGCATTTATAAGGTGTTATCAACAGTTGAATATTGTTATTCCTGATAAATACTCTCCTTTTCTTGAATTTGTTAAAGAAAATGTTGAAAAAAATTGGAAAAATATTGAAAAGAAAATTAATTGTAAACGTTCTATCATACCGTCAAACACTAGAATTAATAGTCAATATAATATGACAATCGATGTTAATTGGGATAAATTAAATGATGTTTTTATTTTATTAAAGAATAAAATTGAAAACGTTTAAAATAAAATTGTTATATTATATTATACTAATGGAGTTTTGTAAGAAGTGTGATAATTTATATTACATGAAAATAAATAGTGACAATTCTGACAGTTTGATTTATTATTGTAGAAATTGTGGAAATGAAGAAACTAATCTTTCTAATATGGATCTTTGTGTATCTAAAACTACATTTAAAGAAAATACTAATTATGACTTCGGTTCAAATCCTTATATTAAATTAGATCCAACTTTACCTAGAATAAAAAATATTAAATGTCCAAATAAAGAGTGCGAGAGATATACTAAAGAAAGAAATGAACAAGATAAAGAGAATGATGAAATAATATATTTTAGATATGATGATATTAATATGAAATATGTATATCTTTGCCCCACATGTGATTTTCTATGGAAAAATGATTAGACATTTATCAGAAATTTATTTATAATAATTATTAAAATTGATTTAAAATTATTATATTTATTTTTAATATACAATCATGGATAGTGAAGATGAAAAATCTTTTGCAGGTTCTGAAAATGAAGAAGAATATTATGAGAATAAAAGTGAAATGTCAGATAATGAAACTGATGATGATACAATTAATGAAGAATTAGAAAGTGACAATGAAACTGTTGAAGAAAATAATAAATTTGATAATATTTCTGAAAATGCTATTACTTCAGACGATGATGATGATGATGACGACGATGACGATGAAGATTATTTTGAGAAAATTAAAGATCTATCAAATAAAACATTAGAAAACTATCATCCAGAAAGTGTTTTTCATAATTACGATGAAATCGAAACTCTTTCAAAAGTTGTTCGTGATTCAAATAATAATATTATTGATCCTTTTCATAAAACTCTTCCTATATTGACAAAGTATGAGAAAGCTAGAATTTTAGGTCAACGAGCAAAACAAATTGATAATAATGCAAAAATTTTTGTAAATGTTGAAGATAACATTATAGACAGCTATGTTATCGCTGAAATGGAACTTAAAGCAAAGAAGATACCTTTTATTATTAAAAGACCTTTACCAGGAGGTTCTTGTGAGTATTGGAAAGTAAAAGATTTAGAGATACTCAGTTTCTAAATGATAATATATAATTATTTATTTTTATTTGTATATTATATAATGAAATCAACTATTAAAAAATATATTAAAAAGAAAAATCATACTAGAAAAAAAAGAGGCGGACTAAATATAAAAGATTCCTTAAAAAGAAATCTTAGTATTTTTACTGGTGTACATGGAGCGACTTCTAGAAAATTAGAAAAAGCTTTTGAGAGAAGAGGAATTGCAGCTTTTACTAGTCAAGGTGACGCAAATAGAGCTAAAATGAGAATTAACGCTATTAACACAAACGAAAATTTAAAAGTTTATTCAAAAATGTTTAAAGTTTTTGTTATTCATGATAAAAAAGGTAATATTCTTAATAGAGATGGATATCCAATTAAGCCTCCTCCTTCTTCTGAACAAGGCCCTCCTCCCGCTTATTCTTAATCAACATTTCCATCTATTGTTACAATTGATACATGTAACAAAAGTTGTCATAGGTTCATCCGCTGATCTTGTCTGCATCTGATAGTATGTACATTCTTTAGATTTACATCTTCTACAAGTAAAAGTATCTGTGGATGCTTCCATTTTAGTTTCATACTTACTCTTGTCTCTTTTCATCTTATTATTTATAATATCCTGCCATTTTTCAGAATTCATTTCTTGATGTGTCATGAATGCGAATTCATGAGGCTTTGTTGACTTTAATAAATTTTCTAGTAATTGTTTCGATTTATTTAAATTTATCATAACTGTTTTTGCTCGGTCAGTATATATTTGCGCAAAATATGGGTTGTCCCATTTTTTAACAATCTTTCTATTTTTTGCTTCATTTATAGCATAATTATAAAGACCTTTTTCTAAATTAGTTGATTTTTTTTCATTTTTACATAATTCATTCAATTTTAATCTTATATTATTTCTAAATTCATCTGGATTTGATACCTTCAACATATTTACTATAATAATTTGTAATAGTAAATATTTAAATCAATTTTTTAAATATCTAAAATATTATTTATTGTTTCTAGACTCTTTTTAATATCATTATCAGTAAAAGTATCTTCTGAAACATTTAATTCAGTAATATCAACATTATAACAGTTTTGCATTCTCAATAAATTATTCAATATTGGTTTTACTTGTTTTGGTATAAGTCCATTATTAACTGGTGTACCTGTACATGGAATATATGCAGGATCTATAGAATCAACATCAAAAGACAAGTGAAATGGACTATTTTTTACAAATTTTTTTAATATTCTTTCACTTTTTAAAATATTATTATTAAATTCATTTACACTAATCACTTTTATTTCGTTTTTTTCTAATATCTCCTTTTCATAATTATCTATGTCTCTTATTCCAACGTATATTAAGTTTTTTAAATTTAGTTTATTATGTATAAACTCTAATTCATTTGAATTATCTAATCCTGATAAAAAAGATAAAGGCATTCCATGTAAATTTTTTGAAATAGATTTATCTCTTGTGTTTATATCGGCATGTGCGTCAAACCAAATAACTTTTAAATCTGGATATCTGTTGAGTGAATGTGCAACTGTTGATATAGACATTGAATGGTCACCACCAATGTTTATTCTCTTACCTGTTATAAATTCATTAACTAAATATAAACTTTTTAAATTAGAATATGGATTATAATCTCCAGATGCTACATTACAAAAACTAAAATTATTATTATTTTTCATTTTGTTATAAAAAATACTAGGTGTTTTTGCAACACCTTTTTTTTCTTGTCCTAAAAAATGTCTGAATAATATTATGTTTCTAAAATTATTCATTAAATATAATTGAATATTTTATTAGAATAAATTAAATTTATTAGTCTTCATCACTATATTCATACATTTCCGTACTTAATTCTGATCCTAATTCATCTAACATTTCATCATGATCGCTTTCGTCTTCATCTTCATTAGATAATTCATTCTCATCATCTTCATCCCAACTTTCTTCTTCTTCTTCATCTTCTTCTTCATCTTCTTCATCATCATCAACAATAAAATCATCTTTTAAATATCCATCCTTACTTTTCAATTCATCAGCTATATTTTCCAATTCATCTTCTTCATTATCATCATCTTCTATTGTTTCATTTAAATTTTCAAATCCACCAAATAATTTTTCATATATTTTTATCCAAAGTGGTATTTTTAAATCTACATAATCATCTTTTACGTCTTTAGCAAATAATATACAATTTCCAAAGAATAATTGCTCATCTACGGGTGGAGGAAAATCGTATTTATTTTCATTATTTGCTCTACCTTTATCTTTAGCAAATAGAGTAATAATATACTTTGTGCTATCAATAGTTACTTTCCATTCTGTCTTTTTATTAAAATCATCAGGTTTTTTTAAATTACATTTTTTGTATAATGTGTTTTCATCTATTTTTTTAATGGTACTTTCCTTTAGATTTCCATTTGTTTCTACAATAATAATAGTTAAATCCATAATATTATTTAAAACAATGGTTTAAATAGTTTATAGTTAATATTATTATGAGGATATATCTTGATAAATTATGGTTAAATATTGATTTAAATACAATAAATAATATGATAAGCCAAACAGATAATATTATTTTTCTATATTCTTTAGAAGGTATATATGTAATACAAAATAATAAAGTAATGGAAGTTGAAATTAATGATGGAGAAATCAACAAAATAGACAACTATATAAATGATATTAATATAACTATTGATACTACAATTATCAATAAATTAAAACATACAGTATCTCAAATACCAAATAACCATATAAAAATTATTAAAAAAATAAACTATTATCGTCTTAGAGATAAATCACCTTTAACATTTGTAATTGAGTTTATTGATAATGAAATTTGTGATTTTTATTTTATACTTGAAGGTTATCACGCAAAATACTCAAATGCAGATTTAAATAATTCTTCAATAAAAGAGGACTTTAACGAATTTTTTGATATTATTTATGGAAAATAATTATTTATTATTATTATATGAAGGATATTATTAAAAAATATCTTGGAAATGGAATTTTCTCTCAATTAATACAAATTGTAATACTTTTAGTTGTTATGGGTTTTGGAGGCCATTTTTTTCTATCATACTTAAAGAAAGAAATGCCACTTCCAAATATTAAAGATATAGAAGAAAGAGTTAGAGTAAATAAAAAAGTTTAAAATTTGATTTATTAATATTATAATACTTATATGGATTTTTTTCATTTTCTAAAAATTGTAATTTTATCTTTCATATTTATTTTTCTTTTTCATACAATTTTTAATTATTTTAAAGATCAACTTACAGATAAAAAGATATATGATTATATTGAAAAACCTAATGAAAAATATAAAGATATAGAAAATAAAATAAATTTTTATGAAGAAGATAATGAATTAAAAAATGATAAAAGTGAAAAACATGAAGGAACTACTAATATTTCAGATTTAGATAATAATGATATGAAAAATAAATTAAAAAATTTTTTAAAAGATGTTCAAAATAAAGGAGGTGAAAGTAAACCTTATAGTAATTTTAATGATAATTTGAGTAACAACGAATTATAAATGATTTAAAGCTATAATTATGATTTAATATAATGTATCTAAATGATGAGGAAAAGTCAACTTTATCGGAAAGATTTCCAGAAATAGAACTTTGTTATGAAGAAATACATCATAATAAAGTTTATAAGTATGATTATTGTTTAGCTATACCACAAGGTAAAAAATGTTTTTTATGGTTTACATACTTAAACGATAAAAATGTTTGCTTAATTGTTGAAAAAAATAGCAATATGGAAATTAGTAGAATTACTTTAGAAACTTGTCAATTTAACGGTGAGTTATCATTAGGAACTATATTTTATGGAACAATATTTCACTATAAAAATAAATTTTTTTCATGTGAAGATATTATTTATTATAAAGGTATAAATGTTTTTAAGGATAATTTTAAAAAGAAACTATCAAATTTCAAAATTATTTTTAAAGAAGAAATCAATCAAACTGTTTATTTAAAGTCAGAACTAATTGTATCTCTACCTATTATTTCAAATAAAAAAGAAGATATTTTTGAACAAATTAAATATTTACCTTATCAATTATATCACATTCAATATAGAATTAACAAAAATAATACTGTATTAAATACAATATATAATCAGAATAAAACTAAATTACCTAGATTAACATTTATGATTAAACCAAGAATTAAAAGTGATATATATGAATTATATTGTCATAATTATCCCGAACCAGTATTTCATGATTTAGCTTATATTCCTGATTTAAAAACAAGTGTATATATGAATAATATTTTTAGAAATATTAGAGAAAATAAAGATTTAGATTATTTAGAGGAAAGTGATGATGACGAAGACTTTCAAAACATAAATGAAGATAAATTTGTTAATTTGAATAAGAGTGCAAATATACTTTGTGAATATAATTATAGATTTAAAAAATGGGTTCCATTAAAAACAACAAAGGAAAGAAAAATTGCAAACAGAAAAGATATTAAAAATGTCTTAATTCAAAAATCATAATATTTGGTTTCGTAAAAATATTTACAATATATATATGTCTAGACTAGCAAATACTGATAATTCACAATTTTCAGCACACTTTAGTTCTTCTGCTGTACCCTCATGTGGTTTATCTGGGGGAGGTAAAAGAAGAAGAAGAACATTTAGAAAAAGACACATGAAAAAAAGAAAATCACTTAGAATGAAAAGAAGCTCTAAAAGAAGAATATCTAGAAGAAGAACCTCTAGACGTAGATTAAAAGGTGGATCATATACTTTAATGCCTAATGATCAAATAAAAATGGGACCAAAAGGAGGTTTGGGTCACTTAACTAAAAGTGATATGACACCAAATACTGATCTTATAAGTAAATCACATATCTCTCCTAGTGGAGATATCAATAACTTACAAGGGCAATTCGGAGGTAAGAAAAAAAGAAGAACTAGAAGAAGAAGACATAGAGGAGGTGCACCTGTTGCATTTGGATATGGAATGGACACAAATTTAAATAGCATTGCTGAAGCTAATCCTCCTCCATTTTCAACATATAATTCTTGTCAAAAAGATAATTATGTTCATTAAATAATATATTAATAATTTATTTATATATTATTAACAATTCCATATTTTATGACTTATTAAAACTGCTGTTACAGAAATTATAAAAATTATTATTGAATTAGGTATTGGTATTTTAGTAAAAGCAACTAATGAATGAACCATTTGACTTTTAAAAGATAATTTATGTGAATTATTTCCTGGTTCTAATTCATCTCTTGTTGCAAAAAATAAAATAATATATGATATTACTAAATTTATAAATATAGCTAAAAGTGATGAATATATTGCACACTTCCATTCAATTAACGGAAATCCTAAATACATGTATATATATTTATATATATTATTCAGTTAAATCAATAATACATTTTCCAAATATACTTTTAGGTTTTTCTTCTTCGTCTTCGTATTTTTCAATTATCCTTTTAAATTTAAAATTATTTTCTTCAAGTTTAATATTTGATGTATTTTCGATTAAATATTTTTGTTCACTATAAAATTTCTTACGTTTATAATACTGTCTCTTGAAGATATCATGTTGATCAACTATGTCTATTACCATTGGATTTTCATGTTTACTTCTCAATATTCTTCCTACACATTGTACTACATCAGATTTGGGTGTAACCATTAATAATGTTGTTAATGATTTTATATCTAGTCCTTCGGAAGCCATTGAATATGTTGCAATTATTATCTTTTTTTCCTCGCTAATTTTTAAATCATCTTGTTTCATTCCACCTAGATAGTATCCAACGCTTTCTATTTTATTATGTTGAATTGAATCATATAAATATTTTAATAAATTCTTATTATGTCCCAAAATTAATATCTGTTGATTATTATTTTCCTTGAATAAAGCTTGTAATAATTTTATTATAAATTCACTTCTCCTGTTATATAAACATAATTTATTTATCATACTACTATAACATACATCTCCTCGAAAATTATGTTTTATTTCATTAAATTCTTCATCATCTACTTTATAATCTATTCTTCTTACTATAACATTATTATTTTCTTGTTTACGTTTTTCTGTGTGAATTATATCACCAATAAACATTTTAAATACAGATGTTAATCCATCCTTTCTATCCATAGTTGCTGATAATCCTAACATATATTTAGTTACTACTTTATACAATGCTTGACTAAATACCTCAGCCCCCATATGGTGTACCTCATCTATTATTGTTAATCCAAAAGAATTAAATAATTCATAATCATAATCCTTCATTGATAATGATTGTAACATTCCTATTACTATTTCTTTTCCTTCAATATCTCTTTTTGATCCCTGTATCTTACCAACTTTAGCTGTAGGAATAAATTCTTCTATTCTTTCTATCCACTGATTCATTAGAAATTCTTTGTGTACTATTATCAATGTTTTAACATTTAATTTTGTTAAAATATTTAATGCTATTACTGTTTTTCCTAATCCTGTATCTATTTCTAATAATCCTCCACCCATTTCACCTACATAATCTACATACTTTTTTACTATATTCGTTTGATAATCACGTAAATTACCTTTAAAATTTAATTTTATATTATCTCCACTCTCTATTTCCAACTTTTTAGGATTACCAAATTTTTCTATTCCATAGAATCTCGGTAAATAATATTTTTTACTACTCTCTCTGTATATAGGAAACTTATTTGCTGGTATTATTGATTTAGGAATAAAAGGTTTTACAATTAAATCATTAATAATTTTACTCTCTTCCTCTTTATTCAAATCTTTTTTAAAGATTGTATAACCTTTCTTACCTAGATAAGTCAATTTACTCATTTTATTATAAAAGATTATATTTATTATTTTTATTTCAATTTTTATAATAATATCTTCTTATAATACAATATAAGTAATGTTAGACACTATTAAAAAAGCATTCACTAAAGTACAAAAAAGTCATTTATTATTATCTGTACTTTTTATCATATTTTTACTATTTGATATTCAAATTCCCAGAGTTATCGCATCTTTAGTAGATACTACTCTAGGTAATGTTTTTGTTGTTGTTTCAGCTTTATCATTATTTTACACAAAAAATAATGTTTTAGCTGTTTTAGGTTTAGTCGTTGCGTACGAAGTTATCAGAAGATCTACTGGAGTATACGGATTAATGAATCATGTACCTACACAAGCACAAAAAGATAAAATGATGGAAAAAATGAACGAAAATATTAAGCACTCATCACTTGAAGAAGAAATGGTAAGTAAAATCTTACCTCTTGTTACAGGTGATATTCTACCTCCTAAATATGAACCTGTTTTAGATAATTTGTATAATGCCACATCACTTTAAATTAATATAATTTTAATAAACTTAATTATATTAATCTTGTCTTTTAAAGAAAAATTTTCTACCCAAATATAACGCTGTACATAAGACACCAAAAGAGACTATACTTACTGCTGCTATTTGAAACTCTTGATTATTAGTGTCCATTCCTCCTTCAAAGCTTACTTTTTTCTTTTTAAAAACTAATTTTTCATCATCTGTACCCACTGGCTGACAATCAATGTATATTTCACTCATATATATAGATAGTTATATATTATATTTAGTATAATTACAAAAAATCTAAGCTTAATATATACTATGAAATTATCTAAAGGAAGAATTAAAAAATTATTTTCTAATCAGAAACAAACAAAAAAAAGAATTGTTAAAAAAAAAATTAGTAAAATAAAATCTTCTTTAAAAAGAAATAAAAATAATATCAACATTAGAAATATTACTTTTAAAAACAGTAGTATCGGTGGTGCTCCAAATAAATTTTGGAAAATATTCAATAAACTTGTAACAAAAGCTAGTGGATACGTTCCACCAGCATTTATTATGTTATTTGATACAATTATTAAAAGAGATCAATTTAAAAATCAACTAACTAATACTGAAAAAGAAAGTTCCTATTTAAATAACAGTTTAGAAAATATAAAAAGTGAATATGATAAAAAAAAAGAAGCATTACAAACATTTAATAACGATATTAATAATTACAAAAATGCATTAGAAGAAAAGAAAGATGAAGCATTAGGTAAAGTTAGTGAATATTTAAAAAATTTAAATACAATTTTAGATGATAAAATTAAAAAAATAAGTGATGAGAATGAACAACACAAAAAAGTTCATGAAATAGTGGATAATACAAATGCTTTAAATATAGATGATACAAATACTTCTATAGAAATATCAGAAACTAAAAAAAAGGCAGAAGAAATATTGGAAAAAATGCCAGAGAAACTAACAGATAATCAAAAAATTAATTTATCTTCACTTAAAAAGAAACTTTCTCAAAAGAGGGTTAAAGAAGAACCTAATCCTATTGATACTACTGATATTATTCGTGAAACAGCAAGTGAAGATGATAGTGTAGCTTCCGACGTCACTGTTGGAGCATTGACACGAGATTCACTAAGTTCAGGCAAAGAATCAGATCAAGAATCAGATCAAGAATCAGATGAAGAATCAGATGAAGAATCAGATTTAAAATCACAAAGTGAATTTGTACCGATTAAACAAAGAAATATTAATTTTAAAAGGGCAAAACCATTAGCGGAAGTTATTTCTAAAAATAAAGAAGATAATATAGATTATAAAGATCAAATAATAAACACTAGTGACGAAAATCCATTACAGTTTGGAGGAACCACAGAAAAAAAAGATTTAAGAACTTTTTCTAAATTTATGAAGTTAAATATATCTGGTTCAAGATTAATTGATCAATTAGATCGTGTGGGGAATTTATTTAATTATAACGATGTAAAAGATTTCGAACGTATATACAAAAATTTATATAAAGAAACTAAAACAAAAGCACTCAATGTAAATAATGAAATTCTAGATGTTTCAAAAAATGTTGAACAAGACTTAGAAACTCTTAAGAAAATTAAAAATACTATTAATATTTTTATAAATTACATTGAGGATAAAAAGGAATATTTTGAATTATTATTTAATTCTATTGATATTGCTGAAATTATTAAGGAGTTAGTTACTTTCGTTGATAAAGTTAACAATTTAAAAAAATCATTAAAACAAGAAGAAATGGATAGAAGAAAAGAATTACATATAGGAGAAAAAATGACACAAAATAAAAGACACAGAGATATAGAAATTAAAAGTAGTAATTTCAATTTCCAAGGTTTAATAAATGATATATCAGAATTTAATAAAATTTTTACAAATAACGACTATTATATTGATAATAAAATTAAATCTTTTTACAAGAGTAATATTAATCCTAAAAGTAGTGAAATCACTATTGGGTTTAAAAATAATGAACAAGATATAAAAAATATTGATGATAAATTAATAAAATTTGTAACTCAAATGGTAAATCTTCAGAAATCAATTAAATTTACAAGAAAACAAAAAGAATCCCTAGAAGGACTAACAGAGTTTCTTACAAAAAATGTAAATATAGAACAATATAGAACACAAATTATTAGTATCAGAGATATCTTTAAAAGTCTTCTTAGTACTATAATAAAATTATCGATAAAAATTTTTAATAAATTAAAAGATGATATAAAACCTAGTGTTAATAAATTTTCTAATAATGAAGTTATAGATGATATGTGTGAGAAAATTTTAGTTAAAATTCTAATTCCATTAATTGGATCAGGAAATAAAATCGATGGAAATATAAATTCACCATATCATTATGTTTACAATGATGATAATAAAATGAAATTAAATTTTACTTTTGATCCAAATGATATGAATGACGGAATAATAGCACGTAACTTTACTATTGAAAGCGGTAAAGACACATCATATGATAGAATATATCAAAGTTTGGTCGCAAATAAGAATGAAGATGGTAGTTTTGTAAAGACAAACGAGGGTAAAATTCAATTTACACTCGATCAATTAGATCTTCAAAATAAAAAGAGAAAGGGGAAAGTAGTATCATATAATGAAAAAAATGGAAAAAAATCCTACATTTTTTCTTCTTTTAAAGATTTTTGGAAGAATTGGGAAGAAAAAAATTCCTTTTCAATTTTTTTAAAGCAATCAATCGATACTGTTGCCGAATTAACTCGTAATTATGAATTCATCACCGGAGAATATAATGATTTTAGAAATAGTATAGATTCATTAGACAAAATATTAAATAATGAAGTACTCATTAATTATGTATTTGAAAAATTCGTTGGAGGTGAAAATCCAATTATTTTTGATGATATAGATAAAAAATTTTCACCAATTAATGCATCAAACATTGGTATATTAGAAAATTTTACAGGAAAAGAACTATCCAAAAAAGAAACAGATATAATAAATGATTTTTATAAAAAAGAAGAAATTGATACAACATTGTTTAATTGTGATGGTATTATTAGTATGGGAGATAATCATCCAAATTATAAGGACTTGAAAGATAATTTTGATATTTATTCAAATCTTGAAATAGATAAAAGTAACATCAAGGATTATTTAAATACATATATAACACCTAATATAGAAAAGGGTGAAGAAGATAGAACGTTAATAGATGAATTAATTACAATAAAAAATAATAATTTTGATGAAGGTGATCGTAATTTTGAAGATTTTTTAAAAATTTATATAAAAACTACTTTATTAAAATCGCATATTAAAAGTGAGTATAATGAAATTAACTTGTTAAATACTGAAATTAAAAAAGAGAAAGACGAAAAAGCCAAAGTGACAAGATTACTTAGTTTTATTAAAAACGAAGACAATGATTATACAAAAAATTTCAAAGAACTTATATTTGCTGAAAGTAAATTAATTAAATTAGAAATACATAATTTTAAGTATATTTTAAATCAACAAGAAACATCACCTGATAATTCAAAAAATATTGTTAAGGACACTAAAGGACCACCTGTGATTGTTAGGGTCACTAAAGGACCACCTGAAACTAAAACATTATCGTTATTGAAAAAATTAGATGTTGATTTTACAAAAGATATAGACACACTAATTAAGTTTATTTATTATATATATGATGATGGTGATGATACATTCTTTTTAAAGACAAGTAAAAATACACTTATTAAAAATGTTAATGCATTTAATGATTTTATTCATAATAGTAATGATGAAGATTTAGAAAAATATATTAATACAGAATATAATCGTAATCTTGCAAAGAGATCATTATCAGAATTGAAAAAGAGAATTGAAAAAAAAAAAGAAGAAAAAGTAAGTGAAGAAAATTATTTGATAGATATAAATGAAAGGTATTATAGAACAATAAAGAAACTATTTTATGGTCAATATTCATTTAAAAATACTGAAAATGTTATATTAAAGGAGGAAAAACAAAAATTAGATGAAATAAAGGAAAAGATAAAAGAAAAAAATAAAGGAAAAAATTATTCAAATTCATTGAAAGATAATATTGTACTTAGAGATTTGTTTTCTTTATATTTAAATGGAATAAATTACTTAGATTATGAGCTAGGTGATTTCTATGATAAAAAAGATGGTGTACTTGTAGATCTCACAGAACCGATTAATGCAAATATCAAGACAATTGATGAAGCATTAAATAATTATATTAAAGAATATGATAGTAGATTAAAATATGAAAAAATAGATGAAAAAAAAGTTTTATTTTCATCATTTGATAATCTAAAAAAAGGTTACAATAAAGAAATTATTGAAAAGGTTAAAAGAAAAATTGAAAGTGTAACTGATCGTATTGAAAAATTAGAAAAAGGATACGCATTTTTAGGATATGAAATAGAGGAAGATGGAAATAAAAGTTTTATTATTGTTAATTATAATTCAGAAACTTCAATTAGACATTTTGAAATAGATTTTATAAATGATCCATCAATAATAAATAGATTAATGGTTAAAGACTTTACTAAAGAGATTATAGAAACCTTAAAAGATATTTTAGATCATACCTATAATCCAAGACATAATGACGAAAAATTTCTTGCTGATTACGTAAGTAATACTGTTGAAAAAAATGAACATAATAATAGAGTGAATTTTACAGCGACAATTAATGATGTAGTAGTGCCTAGTAATGATACGGATGCAAATATGAATAATGTAATTAAAACGATGAATTACTTCGGTTATCTTAATTATGTATTATTATCTGAAGATAAAGATGAATCAATAACTAATGAAAAAATTATTGATAAAATCAAGAAAGACATATATAAAAATAATGATGAAATAACAGAATATAACAAACGATTTTTAAAAGATATAGCTGAAAACATTATAAATGATGAAGATATTGATAAAATAATCGAAACTCTAGATAATAAATTTGATGAAATTAAAATTCCTAAGCCACCACCACCACCTATAGAAGGATCAGATCCTTTTAAAATTGATGATAATTTGGCATCATATTTTGATAAACCTGGAGGAGATGGTGGAGATGATGAAGATGGGGGAGATGGTGGAGATGGTGGAAATCTAATGACTCTATCAGATCTAGTTAACAAACAACCAGTACCTCAACATCAAGTACCACCTTCTAGTAAACCATCAGGTACATATAGACCTAAACCACCTCCAAAACCAGATGGTGATCATGAAGAATCCATCCCAAACCCTGCATCAACAAGTATTTCACCAACTTCAAGTAAACCAGTAGGAGTTGGATATAGACCACAACCACCTTCTATTAATCCTCGACCACCTTCTAGTAATCCTCCTGATACTACACAAAAGCCAGCATCAAGAGTTAATGCAGAGATTTCAGCGAATGAAAGTATGAATGAAAAAGCGAAAATAATTCAAAGACGATTTAGAGAAAACCTTGCACGAAAAGCTAATGCTTCACCATCATCATCAACTAAGTCTACAAGATCATCAGAATTTGATACTGCTTCAACAGGAAGTGATAGTAGTGAATACAAGAGTGTAGTAGCAGGTGATCCGGTAGTAGGAGAACAATTAGTTAAAGTTGCAAAAGAAAAACAAGATATGGAGAATAAGATAAAACAGGAAGAAGCAGATAAGAAAAAAGATGACGTCGTAGCACAACAAGTATCCAGTCCATCAACATTTGCGTATGACCCAAGTCCTTCTGCTACTTCTCCTAGTGTCCCTCGTCCTTCTTCGGCTCCTTCTGCTATTTCTACTAATAATGAGGATTTAACTCAAGAAAATCTACGAGCAATCGATCTTACTCACTCTCCTTCGGTTGTTTCCACAACTCCTCCTATGTTTCCTTTTCCTAATCATGAAGAAACAATGCAACCTCTAGAAAATACAAATAATTATTGGGAGGGGAGTCTAAGTGGAATCAAGCCACGAAGCATAGTAGCTACAAGTCCTCCTGCCCCTAGTATTCGTCGTGATCGTAATCCACAAATGTTAACTTCTAGTTCTGATGATAATATTATTCAAGTCAGAGAAGGATCAAAACCTACTTATGTACCTACTCCACCTTCGTCACTACCTCAACCTTCAGATTCATCTAGTAGTAATGTATTACCACCTAGACCTCCAACTACTAAGTCACCTTATGACCAGTATGTGAATGAAGGGATTGTAAAAGGTATTGATGAAATAATTAGTAAATATGAAAATAATATAAAATCAACAAATTTGGAGATAGATGAAATAAAAGAAAGATTAAAAAGGAACGAAGAACTTCTCACTTTGTCGAAGAATAAAAATGTCCAAACTCCCGAAGATCAAAAAAGTATTGAAAATTTGGAAAAAATAATAACAAACGAACAAGGATTATTGAATAGGGCCAATAATGACAAAAATAAATATGAAAATTTAATTAAAGAACGACAGCAAGAAAAAGAAAAACTACAACAAGTAATTACAACTAATGAATTGTATGAACCCTCTCCTCCTATCTTCGATGATGCATCATCAGATTCATCAATTCCTTCCCTTGAACCTGTTAATCCTCCTGTTAATCCTCCTGTTGATTCTCCTGATGATGCTTCTGTTGTTGTTGGAAAAACAAAACCGGTCTTTGAAAGAGTGAGAGGAAGATTTATGAAATTACTGGATTCAGTAAGAAGCAAAGAAGATCCAAGAAAGGTTATACCTGCTAAACCTGACGACCAAACAGGAGGTTACACACAATTAGGACTTGTTTCATATCAATTAGGAGGTGATGCACATCAAGTAGAAGATATTAATAAAATATTAGAGGCTTCATACAAAAAAAGTATCGATCAACCAGATCCTTTACCTTTTGATAATTTATTATCTGCTTTACAATTCACAGAAGAAGGAGAAGAATTATTATCTAACTTAGATAAATATAATGAATTTATTTCAAAAAGATTAGGAGAAATCCAAGCAAAAAAATCAGAAAATGAAGATGTTTTTATTCCTAAAATTAAAAATGAACAAAGAGGATTTATAGTAAACAATACAGATAGTTTAAAGTTGAAAGAAGATAAAGATATTAAAGATAAAGTTATTGGTGATAATGAAAATATTATTAAAATGATAAAATCAAGAGATGAATTCTATAATAAAATGAAATTAATGGTTCAATTTTTAAATAAATTACAAGATAAAGAAATTCAAGAACTTCCAAAAGAAAGTATAGTATCAAATATAGA
>Ga0163109_10000132_pt1 | contig 59230 bp, 75 predicted proteins | sample CRUFie1St13metaG_FD_108704 | JGI IMG/M metagenome (GOLD analysis project Ga0163109, IMG submission 108704) | Marine microbial communities from the Costa Rica Dome - CRUD Field 142mm St13 metaG | ecosystem: Environmental > Aquatic > Marine > Oceanic > Photic zone | place: Costa Rica: the Eastern...
AACCTCCAAGTTTCTTGCTGGCAGACTTTGCATCTCTCCACTGGTCCAGCGAACAACCTTTATCTGTTCTGTGCCGGGAATCTCACGAAGTATAATCCCCAAATAATTTTTATAGAGATCTGCGTCGTGCCACCGATTATTGGGGCTGACATATCTAACTAAATCACCGATTTGCACTTATAACCTCCACCCATGTGGGCTCTACATACCATTGACGCTTCCCCTTAGACGGATGTTGCCACAACACCAGCAGACGATCTACCCGTGTATTATTTATCCTGACAATGATGCCTGTCTTTGAGTTATCGTGTCGGTATCTGACCAAGTTTCCTACTGAAAATCCCATGTCACCTCTCATCTTACATAAACAATATAGCATCAAAGCAAGAACAAGTCAAGCATTATTTTTATTTATTTTAAGTTTTTTCGTAGGTCATGAAGATCCTATCAATGATCGGTAGCGTACCACTGTGATTTACATAGGGATTTTTCTCGTGGTGGTGGAGATGGTGTTTCATCCATTTTTTTAAGGGTAGTCCGAGTGCCTGCCTGCGGTGTGCCATCGTGTGGCGATAAGCGTAGAACGGGAAAAAAGAAACGAGTCCTGCTGCTGCCCATGGAGACACCACAGCAACTGCCGTGACCACGGTCAAGACGAACAGTTTGACCTTAAAAGGAAAGAACATATTCATTTCTTCCAGTTTTCCACTGCGCTTGGCTCGTATGTGTTCCCGGTGGTGCGCCGTGCGTATGTTCCTTCCCCACCTTGCGAGCGGTGCCAAAGGATTCCACTTGCTAAACAAGAGATTATATATTTTTGAGTTCTTTCTACTGTGAAACACGTGTCTGTGTACAAGATAAAAAGCGGTGGCACCTGAAAAGAAACCGACCGCTCCAAGAAATAACTCTGCTAACATTTCACATCACCCCGCCATATATTTTAATTATAACATTCCAATGTAAAAGTGTATATTTTTTTATTTTAATCCCAATCTTCCATTGAGTGTTTGATCCAGTCTGGCTTGTCTACTTCTTCAATATCCATCTCTAACCACTCTGGGTGTACTTCTTTGAGGATCTTCTCTACATATTCGGTGTTCTTGTCAATGGCTTCTACCAACACCTCCTTATTCTCCTCTACTGTTTTATAATTAACCTTCCAAAAGCTCACTCTAATTTCCTCCGTTCTTTTACTTTTTTAACCAGCTTTCTTTTGAGATGATTTCTTTGTTTATGGCTCAATTTGCCATACTTGTCTTCAAACTTTTTTATTTTAGACTCAAGACGAATCATGTAAACCCTCAACATGAAATCTGGGTGTACTGGTTTGACTGCTTCAGGTTTCCAACCGAGCATTTGTCTTATCTTTTTCCATATTAGTGCAAATGCCCCACGGTTTGGTTCCCCCTTTGCTGTTTTGTGCTCAAACTATATAGTATTATTTTCCGGTTTTGGAAGTTTTTTTATACGCACTCGGTACGATCTCGCAAGGAGAGATACCGATGTTGCTAAACTTTCGGACGCTACGGACGCAGGAACGATAAGACGCTGGCTTAGTCATCTTGATTGTGTTGTCCTCAGTCTTGTGGTAGAGAATGATATACTTTTTCTTTTCTTCTTTTCTCATTTGATGTGCTCCATCATTTTATTAATAGAATCTGGATTGTCCAGAGTGTAAGGTGATTCCCCAGAGAAACAGAGGCGACCTTGTGCACGCAGTGAGCCGCCGACCATAGACACGCCTGATGCAGACTTGCGTGAGCCTGAGCGACCTGCCCGGAGTTCAATGTTGATCTCGCCTTCCAGTTTTGGCACTGGAAGTCCCGCTGGGTTATCTCGTAAATAAAAGAGTCCGGCACCACCAATCTGGATGTAGTCTACACCCTTGGATGCGTAATGCTCTGCCAAAAACTCTGTATCCTTTTTAACCTTTACGTTGATTGGCTTCAAAAGCCCAGCAACCTGTGCTGTTGACCACGCATCTTTCTCACAACTAATTGGAAAACTCTCGCCGCCCAAGAACGATAAAAGTCTTTCAATGTGCTCCTTTTTATCGCTGAGTGCCGCTGTGATTACGTCAAACGTACCCGCATCAATTGCCGCACCGACCGCCTCAAACTCTCCGTCAACATAACGAACAGAGGTTCCCCCCATTTGAGCATCACCATCTTTCTTCACTTCTACTAGAAAGTTCTTCCCGAAAATATTAATGTCCGCATCGGCGTCGGCTGATGAAGCGCCTGCGCCTTCGGTGATATTCCCTGCAACTCCTGCCGATGCAAGTGCTGCTATAACTTCGTCTTCATACTCAAAACCTTTTACGTTGGAACTCATACTATTCCCCTTCTTTCTTTACAATCCTTAGCCAACTTAGTGGCACCCAAGTCCGATCACTGTATGTTGATTCCATTTCCCACTCAGATGGTCTTTTTATCCAATGCACAAGAGCACATATCTCCTCAGACCTCGTGATGTAGGATGAACCCAACTTTTCTTTCCACTCGTCCGCAGTCATTCTCGCTGGTGGTTTTTCCGTCTTCTTGATGATGAGACCAAGACCCGAGATTCTTCTGCGACCCATGCGTACTAAAACGCCTACGTTTTTTTGTGTTCTTCTGCCCAAAACAAGTTACTCCCAAGACTTACTCTTGTGTTTTACCTTTCTAGAGTAACCACGTTTTGAGTGAAAGCCGCCGCCAGCGCCTGCTCGGGCAATAAGACCGACGACGACCATATTCCTTTGCTTCGGCTTTTTAACTTTAATCTTCTTCTTCATCTTCAGTCCCTAGTAATACCAGTAGTCTACGAATTCCCAATTGCAAGAGTGTTGCCAAAGGCACCACTCCTCCCATTCGCCCCAACCCAGATACCATATACCGCACTCGCCTTCGTAATTACCCCACTGATCATAATACACATTATATTCCTCAGCAGGGGTGTAGTACGGCTCTGACGGACTACAGTGGTAGTGATCCGACGTGTGATAAGACTTCGTAGAGTACCCGTGTCCGTGTTGCACATAGACACCATCACACCCACCTAAAGCTAAAACCAATGCAAACAGAACCTTCTTCACTTTCACCTCTCGTTGTTTTTTCTTACCTACAATATAACAGGTTTCACGTTTTTTGTCAAGGTTTTTTTTTAAAGTTTTTTGCCCTTGAAACACACAAGAGATTTTTATTTAATGCCCAGTCTGGGTCTCCACCATCCATGAATTTTATCATGCTCGTGTCGCAAGCGCCTTCTTTTAGAACCAAAGCAAGCCGATCACGGTCTCGGCAATAGGGTTTCAGTTTTACCAAGTCACCGGGCTTAAACATTAAGCACCTACGGTGACGATGTATGTGAACAGGGCAACCCAACCACAAAGGATAACAATTTTAGCAGCGATAATAATTTTTTTAGCATTCATTTGATTTCTCACTTTAAAAAGGGAGGGGAAGTCTCTCTCCCTTACACTACTATTATAATCGTTTGAGATCCCAAGTCAAGAACTTTTTTTATTTATCTTCACTAATTTTAACTGTGACCGACATCACTTTTTTTAATACTTTCCTGCCGCCACAAGTATAACAGATCCGATCATATTTAATTCCACGACCACCGCAAGCGGAGCAGTCAACCTGAAGATGAATTCCCTGCCGGTTGTACATTGACACAGATCCACGCCCGTGGCAATGTTCGCACCTCTGAGGGTTGTCACCGCCGGTTCCCTTGCACGTGTCGCAGGAAACTGTTCTTTTATAATTTATTTTCTGGGTTGCTCCACGCTTTATCTGCTCCAAATTGACACCAAGGTTAAATTTAATATCCTTATCTGTCGGTACTCTGGATTGAGACATGTTGCGTCTCATGTTTCTAAAGAAGTCCCCGAAAGTCTCGTCCCAAGAGTTAGGATTCAGCTTTCTTTTCGTGAACTCAGGCGTGTCGTACTCCTTCTTCTTTTCTGGGTCTGACAGTACGCTGTACGCCTCGTTCACCTCCTTGAATGCTTCTTCGTCTCCTCCACGATCCGGATGGCTCTTTCTTGCCATCGCACGATAGGCACTCTTGATCTGTTCGGGTGTTGCGTTGCGAGGAACGCCAAGTATTTTATAATAATCTTTCAATAGGCGACCTCCTCTACCAAGTTTTTATTGAGGAGCCAATCGTTTAGATTGTTTCTTGACCCATCTTTATCTTGATACCAGACCTCTACAAGATACCGACCATACTTGCCTTTCTTGACTGCCGAAACGACAACCAACGTGCCAACTGGTAGCATCTCGTTGAGCCTCTGTTTGAGTGCTAGACCTCTCCGCTTCTCTGACTCTGTGACGTGAGCGTATTTTCTCACCTCTGGTGCATCAACTCTTGCGAGCCGAGCCTTTTCTTTCACTGAGATGTTGAACCCGAGGTCAATGCTGAGGATAACGGTGTCACCATCAACCCATCTTAAAATCTCTGCCGAATAGCTGTTTCCTTCATAAAGTTTTTTTATTTCTTTCTTTCTCATCAGCTTTGCAGACTGAGAACAAGATAGGAACAACAGTGATTGTGTTTTTGTTGTCCGTAGTCATGTTTGGCAACTCCACCGGAGCAGCGTCATTGCTTGTGTAGAGAAGGTTTCTCTCTGTCATCTCGGTTGGAACCACACACTTGAACACGTCCTTCATGTTCGTTGCTTGAGTGTCTGCAACCGAGAATGGTGTGGCGAGAACTAACGCCACCATCACAAACGAAGTTAAAAGTTTCGTATTAACAATGCTCAATCTAATTTCCTCCTACCATTAAGTAGTTTCTATCGCTAATCTTCATCGTATTCGCTGCCCCACTGTCCCATGTTGTCATAATCTTCGTAATCTTCACGGTCTTCCCAAGGAACACTGTCTAGAAACTCTCCGTGACCAAACAGACTGTTTTCCTCTACCATTCTGACATACTCCTGAAGTTTATCCTCTGCCGCCTCAAGCTCCTCGTCGGTCAGGTCATATGCCATTTCCTCCAAGTATTCTCTTGCTTCGTCTTCGTTGATGTGCCCCATACGAAAATCTTCTAAAAGGACTCTCCAAGAATTATATTCCTCACTCATTTGTTTAATTTCTCCTGTGTTATATTTTATCGGTTCATCACCGACCAATTTCTAGAATCAAAGGTGTGCCAATCGCTAAGATTTGGAACCTTAGTAGACCACTGGACTTGCCCAAGGATTCTCGGTATTCCATGGTCTGGTTCTTCAGTCTTGGTGACCAAGCCGTAATACTCGCCAAGAGCGTTCTTGTATCTTACAATGTCACCCGCTCTTACGTCAATGTTGTAAAATTTTTTTAACTTCTCAGTTTTAACATGACGCTCCCTCTCCTCCGGGTGCATCATCTTCTCATCATCACTCTTTCCGTACATTCTAATCAGACCCCCTAGTACCAGATTTCTTAACATTCTTAACATTCACTAACTCACTTTCAGGGTGCCACTCTAAAGTTCCAGTGACCCACAAAACACGAACAAGTCTTGATTCTTCTTGCTCAGTAATTAGTGTTACAACGCCTTCGCCCTTGCTTGGACCGCTTGTCATGCCCGGTCTCCATGGTAAACATCTTAACACACGATCACCAACATTTATAGAATTTTTTTTCATCTTTTTCTCCTTCGTTTTTCAACCAATGCAAGCTCAGTCTTAAACATCCAGACTGGACGATCCGTGGGTGATATGTTGTCACCTTGCCAAAGAACCAAATAGATAGGTTTAAATAGTAGATATTCTGGAATTTCTTCTAATGGGATTTCTGCATCCATGTCACCACTTGAACGCAAGTCTTCAATCAGATCTTGAATCTTGGAGCAGTCGTCTCGTCTTTCCAGAACAACACCAACCCCCACATTCAGACCCGAATCATCTTTAAGTCTTACTAAATCACCAACTTTTATTTCATCACGCAAAGTATAACGTCCTCTCGCTTACACCACTAAATAGCTCTAAGTGCAGTAAAAAGAACCATTTAAGGCAAACAAACGTCAGCAAATATGTTTCGGAGCACAGCCGCATTGATTTGACTGATATTGTAGGTCTCGCAAATTGAGTCATACTGATTGTTATAGCTGCCATCTATGAAGCAATGGATTTCAAAGTTGTTCGTGGGTTGTTCGCAATCTGGTGGCAAGCAAGGACACCCTCCGATGCCATCACACGTTTGAGTTCTTGCAGCAACCTGTTGCTCTGTTAAATTTCTCCAAGTCTGTGCCATCTCGTCGCCGAATATAAAAACATATGGATATGCATCAGGTCTCCAACCCACGTTCGCTGGGTCTTGAACATCGGCAAGGTCATACAGCACATCGTATGACGGCTCCTCACCGCATTCCAACCCGTTGTTAAGAACCTGAATCAGTAAATTTAAAAACACGTTAACGTTCACCAGACCACCCGACATGTTATAATACGGCTGCTCATCACAGGAATCAACTGGTGCTGAACTGGGTGGTGCTGGATAAAGGAGCAAAGCGAACCTGTGCTCAGTGCCCATAAAGTCTTGGGCGTACTGGCTAATTGCGTCGTGAATATCCTGAATCTCGTCTCGCATGGAACCAGTAATGTCAATGACGAACACCATGTCTACACGTTCAAAAGAATTTAAATCTTCGTCTGTCAGACCATCACAGTCATTATCTTCTTCATCACAAACTTCTTCTTCGGGTCCGACCGCACCGCAGTCTTCAGGCAACATTCTCCATGTCTGTAGCTGCTGATCGTATTCACAAGTTTGCGAGCCCGCCGTACAGAGACCTTGCTCGCAACTGCCGGGTCCGTTCTCCTGTGCTTGTCTAGCAATTTCAGGAATTGGAGAGTTTGGATCGCAGTCGCAAACAACATTAACTAAGTGACCGCCGTTCACATTATTCTCTCCAACATCACAATCATGATCCCAGCCATCGCAAACTTCTTCATCGCACAGCCCCCACCACGTGTTCGGACTATTTCCCTCGTGTCGTGGGTCGCAGGCACGATAGCACTCACCGTACTGGCAGTCTCCGTTTTCGCAAACACAATCTTTCTTAGCCTTTCCGCACGTTAGCCCTGCTGCTTGCATTTCGGGAATCGTACAATCAGGTGCATTCGGTCCTACTTCTGCTGGGTCGCATTGGCACTCTTGTCCCTCGTCAATTAGTCCGTCACAGTCGTCATCTTCACCGTTACACGGTTCGGTGTCCTCGTTTCCCGGTTGAGGTGCATCACAGACAGAGTATTCTCCTCCGGTGCAATACTGATAACCGTAGACAGGACAGCCGTTGGTGCAGAGAATCGGCTCAGCGTCTTCATCGGTCTGAGTATCGCAGTCGTTGTCCAGACCATCACACATGTCTTGCTGTTCGCCAGTGTATGCATCCACGCACATCATGTCAGAAGTTACACTGTTGCAAATAAAATAGCCGGGTTCGCATACCCCAATGCTTGAGCCACATGAATCTCCAACGCCAGCTACTGCGCCGGGTTCATCAGCGAATCCGTTGCAGTTGTTGTCTCTACCATCACAGGTCTCTGGCTCGGGACCAATGAAAAGTGCCCCATCACACATTACCTCTCCACCTTGGCACTTCAAGGTTCCTGTCTCGTAAACGCAATCAGTGTCCTCGTAAACAAGCGTGCTTGGCTCTACACCTTCAGGCACTTCCGGGTGGCAAAGACCAAGGTCTTGCATGTCCTCATCTATGTGCATATTACAGTTGTTATCTAGACCATCACAAACCTCCGAAGCAGAAGGGTTCACACTCGCATTGAAGTCATCGCAGTCGTCTCCACATACCGTACCATCAGGTCTTGTCGCTTGGGCTGAAAGGTGCCCATCTTGATCGTTATCGTAAGGTTCATCAATCTCGCCATCGCAGTCGTTGTCCTTGCCGTCGCATACGTCACCGACCGGTGTCACGCTGCCCACACAAATATCGTCAGTTCTTATGTTGTGCCAGTTAGCTAGACAGTCAACGTCTTCTCCGCAGAAATCGGAGGGTCTGTAAACCTCTTGGCGACAACGAATGATTCCTGCATTGCATTCGCCAACACTTAACTCTGATTTTGATCTTGATTCATAGGTGAAATCGTCTTCAGTTCCCGAGCATGGGATCTGCTTGACGGATCTGTGGGAACAAGCCTTTATCAACTCAATGCCGTCGTCGCACGAACACGATGATAAAATAAATGTGCTCAGGAGTGCGAGCACTACGCTTAGATTCCTCACCCCATTGGTCCCGCCTAACAATTTCAAATACGGGCAAAAGAATTGCCCCTATTAGTAGGTAGTGACCAAAAAACGTTTATGCCTCTTGATTCTGCTCTTTTTTATAGATCTGGATTTCTACGCCGGGGAAATTCTCTTGGAGCCACTTCAATTCAAACTTCGGTAGCTTGTAAAGAAAGATTAACTTCTTACAAAAATGAAAAGGAATTAATGTTCCAAGAGCGTCAACCTTTGCATCAATTCCCGAGCCTGAATCGGCGGCAGAGTCTGCCATCGTCACTCTAACTTCGGCTTCGGGGGTATCAATCGTTGGGTCTTGATGACTGCGAAACTCAAACTGTCCTGTGGCGGCAAGCGCCGAGCCGTCAAAAACGAGCACTAGGTTACCGAAAGCGCCACCGGACAACGGATCAAGTTCTGTCGCAAAAGACACGCCGTTTTGCCCCGCACCATGGCGAGAGTGGTCGCTGTAGTCACGAAGACCTAGTTCAGCAATACTGGACAATAGCGGTGGTCTAGTTGCATGATACAGTTCTGCCGGAATCTCTGCTGGCGACAGCGCCTCTGGCTGAGCAACCTCCTCTGGGTTGTATACCGTCTCTAGGTTGTGTTGTTCTGATTCATAAATAAATTGTTTCCAGCGAGAGCCAAACCCAATAGCGGGTTCTGTTTGATCCTGCCCTGTCTCCAAATATTGTTTCCATAAATCTTTAAATGACATTTTAATCTCCAAATGGGATTTCTTCCCAATCATATTCTTCATCATAAGTATCTTGCTCGTTGATATAAGATTCATACTCTAAAAGATTCTCTACTTCCGCTGCGTGCTCGTCTGAAAGAGATTCCCTCATCTCACCCAGATTTCTATACGCTTCTTTCAAAGTAAGTTTACCTTTCTCAAACTCAACACAAATAAGACACATATTAATTCTCCACTTTCTCACACTCTTGCAACTCCTCAAGAAGCTCCCCTCTTGCCTTGTCGCTCATGTGTTCTAAAATATATTTTTTAATCAACTCGTCGGATGCCTCATGGTATGTCGTACCTGCATAGCAGTATGGACAAGGGCGGTTATACCAAGTCTTGCCCGAGCCACGACAAGCCAAACAAGTACCATGAAAATAAAGTTTACCCAACGCCAACTTGACAGCCCCCTGTACTATTATAATTAGGAAAGTTTGCTGTTTTTTTCACCTATTAGACCCCACCAGCGCCCGGAGGGGCACTTTTTCCACGCTTCTTGTCTCGCTTCTGGTGTCCTTTGCCGCCGCCTGTTTCCTTGTTCGCCCCAGTGTCAAGAACTCTGGTCTTTCTCCTCGGGTGATCTTTAATCTTGTCTGATTCGTCCTGCCAATCTCGCTCTGTTAGCTCCCCTGCCACGATCAGCCTACCCGCTTTCTGAAGGGCAGACATGACCTCTGAACTATCTTTCTTATACATCTTCGTTGTTGAATTTTTATGCCAGTCTGGACCGTCTTTTGAAATAGCTCTCGCCTGATCGCAGTCATCAGACTTGTCATCTGGCGTTAGCTGCGGAACAGTCTTGTTTACCTTTGCGCCGCTTGCGCTGGGATCGTGGTTCGTGTCCATCTGCTGTGCATCCACGTCACCACGCTGCTCGTACTTGTCCCATACAGCCTGTGCGTATTGTGACACAGAAAACCTGTCTGATGTGAGACCGCCGCCATTTTGTGAGGCGTATTCAATCGCCACCTCATAAAGAAGTGGACCCCAACCCTTTTGGGCTTCAGAACCAATAACTGTCCAGCCATCAAAACACGGTCCCTCTTGATCTTCTTCTGTTTTCAGGATCTCTACATTACCAAACGGAAGCCCCGTCTGAATAACTTTTCTGTTTTTGTATACCACTGCATCGTTACGGGTTAATTCAGAATACTGTTGCGTCTCCGCATCTTCAATGCGAACATACATAATACCCTTGCCAAGAGAAGCATCGCTGGCAATCACAACACCAACATCGGGCAGTGCAAGCAGCATATCAATTTGCTTCTGGATTCGTGGGTCAATGCCCTCGTTGAGAAACCTTCGCCAATTTTCCATCAACTGTTTCACTATGCAATTCTCCTATCAATAACCTTAATTGCAGCAGGCTGAACAACACCATGATACTCAACTGTGTCGCCCTCATTGTCCACCACGTTGCTGTCCAACTTAAACAACTCTGGGTTTAATTGTGTGGTGTCTATTTCCATGACGATAATCTCCAACCCATCGTCACCCTCAAACTTGTCCCACGCATCGTCAGATGTTTCGGCATAAGAAAATGCCACTTCGGGGTCAAGCGCAAGATAAACAACGCCACGAACAGAATCATCCCAATATGTTTCTCTGTCGCCACCAAGACCATCCTTCTGAATAGATGGAATTAGCGGTCCATAGCTTGCATGATAAAGGACGGGAGGAACTTCATAGTTCTCCTTCAGGTATCGCCGCCAATTTTCCATTAGCTGTTTCATATGTACTTCACCCAACTATAAAGTTCTCTAGTGTCAAGGTAGTCAGGATCTTCTTCCATTTCGTGGGTATATGCTTCTACTTCAAATGCATTGTACCTATAAGCCTGTTCTCCAGACTTAGCACCGAACTTTATCAATCCTCGGACATAGAAGCAGAGATACAATATCCATTGACCTACGAAACCCAGTTCCAGTTGCTGGTGAAAATGAATACACTCGTGTCTTCTTGTGGTTGGCGACATGATACCTCTGCACCAGACAAAAGGACCAAACGAAATAGCCCAAATGTCAATCGGTGCAAAGTGCGACAAGAAAACCGGCACCACCGACTTCTCAATAACAATTGGTCGCCTACGGCGAATCCAGTTCCTTATCCACGAAATCATCCTGCATCACCCGCATCGTTTCCCGCCTCTGGCAACGAGGCATCACCTTCTTCGCCCGCATCGGGAAGTTCTGGTCTTGCCGCATCAAACGGAACATATGGACCGGGAGACTTCACGCACCCCCCGAGCATAACAATCGTTAATAAAATTAATAAACTTTTCATTTCTGTTGGTTCCTTTCCTTTTCCCAGTTTTTGTCATGACGATACTGATCAGGAGGACTCCCCATTAGCATCATGGACTTGTATAGTCCACGGACCAAAGGATTGCCCATGTTATTTTTAAACCAGTTGTCAATCTTATCATTAATACCGTCGCCATCAAAGAAATCTCCGATAACCCCCGGTACTTTTAGATTCTTCCAAAGATAGTCAAGCACAGCCATGTCCAGCATGGCGCTCTCATCAACACGTTCTTCTTCTAAATTAGGTTGGGTGCCGCTATCTCTGTCAAAGTAGGCATAGTTTTCTTTGTCGTATGGGTCTGGGTTATGTAGCCCATCCCTAACATCATTGGCGAGCATTTCCAGCGCATCAGCCACATATTTGCTGCCTTGCTTCTGCAAAATATCTTTTTTTAGGAAATCTAAAATAGCTTCGTACTCTTGCCGCACGTCGTCATAACTAATAGATCTGCCCTCGGAAATAAATTCTTTCCAATCTTCCATCATTCTTTTCATGTTGTGTGTCTCCTCAACCCTTACTCTATAAGTAGTATTTTAAGGGCAAATCACCTGTTTGTTAAATCTTTTAAACAATCAATCTTCTCAGACACAGCCTTTTCAAAGAAGCATGGCACCAGAGCGTGCACAACACACTTGAGGCTCATGGTGGAGAGAAGCAAAGATAGTCTTAGTGCGGCGAACATATGCTCAAAATAGCCCTCGCCACGATCTCTCAAGTGCTTCATTCCGGGTAGTGCAAGCGGTATTCCTCGTCAGCCGCTGCCTGAGCTTGCTCGTAAGCCTGTTCCAAAGCCTCCGCAGATTTCGTGAAGCCGTTCTCACTCAGAACTTTCGCAATTGGTTTCGCAAGGTGGGGAAACCCTCCAAGCATAGCACCAAACTCTGCTGCCTTCTTGGCGATGGATGAGTCCGAATAGGTAAACTCTTTCAGCAGTTCTTCTTTGACAATCTTCTTTAATTCTTTTTTTGTAATTTTCATTTTAAACCCTACCAGTCGTCACACGCCAGCTTCTTTGCTGTTCCTGCTTTTGCATCGGAACATCCGTGACGAGCACGGAAAGATTTGTTTCTCTTGGAGCCCTTCGGTGCTGCTCGTGCGCCCTTCTCACCCCAGTGCTTTCTAATGTAACCTTCACCATCTGGGTTCTTAATGCACTTCATGTACTTCTTACCCTTGGCTGTGGAGGTTGTCTTCTCAGTCGCCTTCGTGCACTTGCCGCCTTCTTCCAATTCTTCGTCGTCGTCAGAGCAGTTAGATTCGTTCATCTCGCTTGCCTTGGCAAGCAGCGCACTAATGTGTTTGCCTGCGACAAAATCTGGCACTGCTGCTTCCAATGACGCAACGACTGAACCACCAGACTGAGAGTAGCGAGCAAACTTCTCAGCATACGGAGCAAAAATTCTAAACTCTGGGTCACTCTGCATCAAAGAAACCAACGTCTCAACGTCTGCTGTTTCGCCGTGACTGTACGCTTCGTTTTGCTTGAACTCTCTTAAAAGATTTTCCTTCATCATCCTCATAGCCATCTTAGCCATGTCAACAATTGGAAGGGAGAGGTATCTGCTTTTATTATGATCATTGAGGGCATCCAAAACCTTGACAATGGCACTCGCCGAAAACAAATCAAGCATCTGACCTTCAATGTTATCGTACGAACCCATGTGAACTACCTGTCTGATGCGCTCCTCTTTTTCTTTCGGATCCATCATCTTTGCTCGCCCTTCGTCTACAGGCACACACTTGTCCTTGCCGTCCTCGTCTGTCCCTGCGTGTCTATACCCGTCCCAGCAAGCCTTGCCGTCGGCTCCTTGTTCTTTGCCATCTTTATTCTTGGCTTCATCAACCTCTGGCTTCTCATGACTCCAGCCTTTCTTGTCAAGTTCAACATGCTTCTCATATGTCTCAGCTTTTACGCCTTTCCCTGTCTTTGGGTCATACATCATGTGAGGTTTGAAATCTTCTTCTTCTTTCTCTTTGGATTCGTTTTGAGCACCATAAGTAATGCAAGGATCTTGTCCGCATCCACAATTTTTAGGCTCTCCCTCAACGAATCTTCGCCAATTTTCCATTATTTGTTTCATTTTAATCTTCCCTGTTCATTTCTAAACTCTTGGAACATTACCGCTCTAGCGAAAATTGTCTCCAAGATGAGCATCATAAGACGTTCTTTCGTCATACCTTTATAAATAGTCTCTTTAAACGTTTAAATCCCAAAACTCTCGCCACAGCCGCAAGTTCTTTTAGCATTTGGGTTTATAAACTTAAAACCCATCTGCATCATTTCGCTGACGAAATCAATCGTGGTGCCTATTAAGAATAAATAACTTTTCTTATCCACGTACAGCTTCACGCCGTCAACTTCAATAATTTTATCGTCTGGTTCTGGCTCTTTCACCATTTGCAGCTTATACTGAAAACCGGAGCACCCGCCGCCTTGGACAGCAGCACGAACTCCGGTGTTGTCAGTTCCATCTAGAACCTCTTTAATCTTTGCTATTGCCGAATCGGTTAGCTCTATCATATCAATATTTAGTATCCGGTCTGTCGTCCTTGACACCCTTACCTTGCCACCTAGCATTGCGACCACGAACATCATAGTGTACAAAAGTGGTGTAGATTCCTAAACCACCCTTCTTCATGTGACCCTCGTGAATAAGATGCTCAATAATCTTGTGCACCATCCACGGTTCCATGCCATCTACCTGAATGTCCGCAGCTTTAGCGACCATATGCTGAGACCTTCTCGCTCCCCCGATCTTCTTGTTATACTCTGGAGATCTATAGCCAGAAATAACCCTGATCGGTCTACCGATGTAATCCCTTAGCACCTGAAGATTTTCTGCCAAGGCTTGCACATTCTCCATGTGTTCCTCGGGAACGTCCGAGCCATCTCGGCATCTAAATTCTGATAATTTAAAATTCTCTGTCAAATTCACTTGTCAAACTCCTCACCTAGATCATATAAAATAATTAGGTGAGGAGTGACGAAATAGCACCGTCTAAAACAGATTTTTTAATCGCAACATTTTTGGCATTCGCACTTGCAGCAATCGCAGCACGAACAATTCTTTACATCTTTCATGACATTACCCTCCTATAATAAATAGGAACAGTGTTAAAAGCCAAACCCTTTTAGCTGGCTAATAGATGGCGCTGCTTCACCCGGCGTGTGGGCAACTACCTCACCACCACCAGCACGGAACTGCGCTCGGTACTTCTCACGGTCATCAATCAGCAAACCCTGTCGCTTGCCGTCACCTTGACCATACGGACTCTTGTCGTCCGTGATGTTGACTGGAACGTTTCCAAGCTCACGTGCACACCACGCCTCCTTGCCACGCTCACTCTCTGGACCCATGGGAGCCGTCAAGATTTCTGGATTGAACTGCTTGATGTGATTCCAAAGCTCTTTACCGCCGGGAATCCAAGGCAGGTTTGCCCACACTTCATAGTTGTTTTCAACCATCGTGTACATGAGGTCTCGGACCTCAGCAACGCCGCCCTCATTGGGTCGCTTGATGTGTTCTGGCTTGACCTCAAACCAGCCACCCATTGCCTCAACAGCCAGCGCAGCGTCTCGTAGCTCATCTTCGCTCACAGGCTCGCCGCCGCTCGCTAAGGCATTCATTCGCTGGTTCATGTACCCGAGAACACCCTTTTCAAAGTCAACCAAGACACCATCCATGTCACAGAAAAGTTTATATCTCTCTGGACCGTTTACTTCTTGCTCAGCCAAATAGTTCCTCCAAGCTCCAAGTTCTTTCTTCATTAATTAAAACTCCTCTCAACAACACATATATAATGTAACAAAAGATCTGCCTTTTGTCAAGTAAAATTGCATTATTTTTTAAAAACTTTGTTGCTCGCCGTCTTGATAGGTGATAATGGTTTTGTTCGTGGGGTGCGGCTCAATGTGCACCTTTACAAAATCACTCATACTGTCAAATATGGCAATGCCGCCCCGTGGTGGCGGATAGAGCCAGTGTACAATACACTGACCAGTCGCCAAGAGCACTCCCTCAATCACCACTCCTTCGCCAGAGACACCGGTCTCATCGCTCTGTCTACAAACCGTAAACGCCCGGATTCCACGGGCTGCGAGCTTTGGTGGCGGCTTGGGAATCAATTCTTCGGTGGAACCCACCTCAGTATTGTCTTCAATATCATCGTTACTCTGTTGTTCATCTGACATATTAAGTCCTCTCTCAATCCTTTTGTCTGGCAATTTTCTCTGCCATGTAACTTGCTGTCAGTGCCCCTGCCGAAGTTCCAGCAATTGCACGTACTTCAAAATACTCATTCATTGCAGCGACCGCACCAAACAAAACAGGAAACAGTGCGCCGCCGCCGGACAGAGCAAGAGTCACACCGTTTCTTTGCGCTCTCTTGAACTCTCTCGGATCCATTTTCTTAATTAGTTTTTCCTCCACAACATGCCTGCCAAACTCAAACATTTGTTCTGTTGTGTCCCGATTTAAAGCAAAAAAATTAATTTGTGAAGGAACTTTTTTCATAAAGGGCTTTTCTGGCGTTGGAAGATTCACAATCTCCTTCAGTCTGGTAACAAAAATATGCTCCTTCAACCCCTTGGAGGCTAGAAAAATATCAATATCATCTGCCATCGCATCGTTAATAATAGAAGTAAAAACCTGTGTCGCAAGCTGGATACCTGAGTCTGCCCTACTCGTAGGTTTCTCGTCAAAGTCATAAGCGGCACTACGTTCATACTCAAACTCGTTACAACTCAATGCAAACCTAACAGGAGTTCTTCTCTTGTCCAGCTTCGCACCTTCTTCATTGTAGTAGGTTTGTCGTAGAAGTTGTGCCGAAAGGTTTGAAACAGCACCACCGTCGCAAAGAGAGGTCTGCATTGACTTTGGCGCACCCTCTGGAAACTTGGCTGGCGTGAAAGCAAATGGAATCGCACTAGAGGCACGCATTGGAAGCTCTGCTGTCACATCTAAATCTCGGAGGAGCACTTTCCTGTGCTCGGACTCTACGAAATGTCTCCGTTCGTCTTCCCTGATTTCGTTGGTGAACACGAGCGAACGAGCGAAGCCAAGGTCTGTGGTCGTAACAGCAAGCGAGCAGCGCAGGTTACCGTCATCATCTCTACCAAGCTCCCAGAACTTCTTACGGGTGCCATCAGGGTGGACCATAATCTTTTCAATGATAGGTTTAAAAACCTTGTCGCTTCTCCACAGAGCCTTGTGGAACATCAAGTTATACAGCATTCTCACCACGCCCGAGATTCTGTCACAAATACTGCCCACAAAAAAGTTAGGCATTCCGTCTACAGTCTGCGAACCCTTGGAGCCCGGTGCAACATCGCCCAAGAAGATTTTAATTTCTTCTCTGAATGTCGCTGCTGATTCTTCTGTCAATCTTTTCTTAAATTCGCTCATTTTTGATGTTCTCCCACTCTACTATATAGTATGCCAGAATTAAAAAAATGGGGCTCCCATTGCGGGAGCCCCCACTGTGCGAAAGGTGCGGGAGCACTTGTTCTTCGTCACTTAATCTCAACCGCTACCGGACTCAACTCCTCCTTTTTGGGGATCGTGATAGTCAGAAGCCCGTTAACAAACTCGGCACTCGCTTGCGAAAGGTCAAGGTTGCTGTCATAATTGACATAGGTCTTCTGGAAACCCCGACGAGCAATACGTCGGTTCTCTGCATCAGTATCCTCCGAAGAAGAATTGGCACACACAGTAATGCTGGACTTGTCGGGTTGGACATTGATGGATAGATCGTCCCTAGAGAACCCTGCCAGCGCAAACTCAAGAATTGTGCCTGCCTCGGTATTGTACATATCCGAAACCGGGTATCCTTGAGTCGTCCTACGGGCTACCGTAGGAAAGTCAAATAAATCTCCGTTAAAGATTTCATCAAAAATAGACCGTCCGAGTAGTGAACCCTTGGGTCGGTAAAATGTTAAGTCACTCATTTTCATTCTCCTTTTAAGCAATGTTTGCAACTCAATGCGCCCCGTTCTGGCAGCGCAAGATGAAGTTTTAACTTCATGTATATATTATAACCACACAATAACTATTTGTCAAGGACTTTTTTTCATTTTCCTCGTTTTTTTGGATAAGGTAGTCCGACCTTCTTCGGATTATTAATTTTAAAAAGTTCGTGAAGCTGTTTAGTTTCTCGCTTGCTACGACCCAAGATATAACAATACTTATGCTTCGGCGGAACAAGCCTTGAGTCACACGACTCACGATACTTCTGCTCCTCCGCCTTGATTTTAATTTTAATTTCTGGTGGGACAATCTCCCAGTTCGGAGAATACTTCTTCATCATACCCTCCCACTCATCTCTACTCAAGCCAATGTTCTCTGCATAGATTCTATACTTTGATCGCTTGCGAAAGTCTCGGTCACTGAACCAGCCAGCCTTTGGTCGCTTCGGGTCAAAGTATTGTTTGATGGTTCCACTGGTCTGACCCAAGTAGATCCAGTTCATAGCTTGATAGATTGTCCCAAGCTCCTTTGCTTCTGGGTCTGAATAGGCTGTGAACACTCTGAAGTCTGTATTCTTAACCATCCACTTGACAGAGGAGGACACCAGCCACGAACCCATGTTCTTTGGTGCCCAGCTTATGCTCGCACCACGGGCAATTAATTTTTCTTTATCCCTATTTTCTTTTCCCAAAAGGTGCGAAAATGTATTCGGGGTTGACATAACAACCACGCCTGCCAGTATTCCATTCTTCTTTAACCTCGCTGTAAATCTGTGAGTTGGTCGTGCGGGAAGTTTCCCTAACCACTCATGCCTCTCAATAAATAATTTAATTTCTTCACACTTCGCTCTGTCAGTCTTGTCAACATACTCAAAAACAAAGTCCGAAGTTCTCAGACTTTCAGCTTGCTCGTTGGTCAAACCTGCGTCTATCAAGTCCTCGCCCAGATTCTGAAGCCTGACTTCGTACTGCCAGCAGTGCTCCTTGGCGTAATTCTTGAACCTGTCATAAACGTTCTGCATTAGTGGACTACCAAAGAAATGCCATGCTTAGTCAGTGCCTCTCTCATCATGTCGGACTCATGTAACAATGCTGTAAGAATCTGCAACTCATCCACAGGAATTTCTACTTGCTGGTCTGGGACTATATCAGAGACTCCAAATGGATCTAGGACCGGCGCTACAAACTTTTTTAGAGAATAGAGACAAGAATAGTAGTTGCAGAGTTCCGGGATTGCAGTGTCTTCCCAATTCCTGACCTCTGTCTTTATCTTGTACTCCAACTGCAAGCTCGCTGCCGCTAGAGAGTTCTGCACATCAGCGGCGACACCAATCAGGGTCTTTAGTGGCACAAATATATTATTTTCTTTCACTGGTATTCTCCTTCTTGAACTCAAGCGGCTTGTGAGACCACTTAATGTAATCATATAAATGTTTGTAAGAAACCCGCTCCCACTGCTTCAGATTCACATAAAGATTTAATTCCTCTGCCAACTTCAAGCCCTCATCCCAAGCCAAAAACTCCTCATGCAAGATCTTGACCCTCTTGGCTTGAGAAGGTCTCGTCATGTTGCTTCGGTCGGGCTGCGTAAACCTGTCATCTTTGTTTCTAAGAAGATAGTGACCAGCTTCGTGAAGAAGTGTATAAAACTTTGAAGTCAAAGATTGCTTGTTTGTGATAACAATCACTTCATCCTCGTAGAAATACCCATTGATCTTGCCGCCGAACTCAACTGCGACACCAAGATCTTCTAGGTATTCTACCACAAGATCTATCTGTATGTTAAGAAGATTTTGTTCTTCGCTTTCTTTTTGTGGCATACGACTGACCTTCGCCGTGGAAGTTTTTATTCTTTCGTTCGTTAGTTACCAAGATCATCATGATACACTTGTGACCATTCTTTTCCATGAACTTGTGCCTAAGCGGCATATCGTCTAGTGTTCCATACAGGGGCTTGGGCTTGCGTCTTGCATATTTTTTTCTTTTCGGAGGGCAGTTTAGATACTCAACGCACCCACGGAGAATTTCTTCGTCCGTCATGCCCTGTTTCCGGTATTTGTCATAGTCAACCAAAACATGTCCACCTACGACCCACTTCTTTACTCCGAATCCCTCAACCTCATGCCAAACAGAACCGTGATAGTTTCCACACTTCTCGGGCGCATCTTCCATCTTGATGAACTCAGCAAACTGATGCTGCTTTAGAAACTGACACGGTATCCCAGTCGGCTCTGCGTCTGCAACAGTTTTATTGATTTTCGCTGCTCTGTCTTTTAAACTTTTAAGTTTTTTCTTATCCAACATCGCCCCTCACAAAAGATTCAAAATCAGTATAGCCACCGATGAAAACTTCTTCTTCTTGATTGTAGGTGTAGACCATCGGCACCGTCTTCCAACCGGGGTGGCGCTGCTGAATCTCCCTAAGCTCGTTGCCCCAAGACATTTTCTGGACCTCAACGGTAAAACCAGAAGACTCGGCAAGATCAATCGCCTTCTTGCACCACGGACAACCGGGCACGGTAATGATTTTAACCTTCTTATCCATTCAGTAACTCCTTGCCGGTCGCCTTGCGGATACGCTCAATCTTTTCTTCTACCGCCTGACGATCTCCAACTACCACAATATCAATGCCGCTCTGCCCACGATCAAGATACACTCGTGTAAACTGATGCGTGTTGTTTAGCTCATTCGGCAAAAAGCCCTCGGTAAGCATCTGCTTCATGTTCGCATCTTCACGCACACAAACCACATACTCTGGGTTGATTGTGACCTCTCTCAACGTATACTTTTTCTTGTTAGATGAGTCTGTCAAGTTTGTCGTGGTCGTATTCTCCACCACCTCTGTCAATGTAACTAGCATAGTTTAGCTCCTTTTAGCGTTGTAAACATCTTTTTCACGAACCCACCAAGGTTCGGATTCATAAATAATTTTCTTATAACCCTCTGCTGCTTCTCCAATACACAAAACGTTCATGGGTTTCTCCGTCTTCTTGTATCTCCTGATTGCGGCGTGTGCACCCGGCACCCAAACCGCAGTCTCTGTCATGTCACCTTCCCAGCTTTCATCTACCTGATAAATGGTGACACTGGAAGGTATGTAAACCAAGTCTCCTTTGTTACTCACCACCACCTCCACCATTATGCATTGCATCAAAATGCATTGCTTCCTGAAGTTTTCTGATCTTGTCAGTCAAATCAGCAGCCATTTGCTCCTGCTCCTCTGGCAAGCCTGTAATCGGTGCTGGCGGTTCTTCATTAGTGGGTTGAGGAGCTACATCCTGTGCAGTCGCAGCACTATTAAAACCAACTGTGATAGCATAACAATCAGCTAATCTCTGATCAACCTTTGCCAGAAGACTGCGAATCTCGTGAACTTTAGCTTGCAGTGCTACCACATTGTCTGACTCAAAATCTGTCATGGCTAGGGATTCCCTAATCTGGTCAACCCAAAGAGTAGCCTCGTCTGACAGTAAGGATGCGACTCTCGGCACGTCATCCATTTCAACTGCGTAACTTATATTAACCATATTCATTTATTAAACCTCACTTTTTATATACAAAAATGCGGCACGAAGGTCGCCCCACGCACCGCAGGTATTTTTACTTCTTTAGCTTCTTGACCCTCTTGATCTCTCGTTCCTCTACCACCAAAGGCGATGGCTCACCGACAGGCAACACCAAGTAACGCTTAGTGCCTTTAGCTGCGGTGACCACGGGCTGATAGTTCGTCTTGAGGACAAACGCCTTCTTACCACGGATGCGAGGACCGCCAGAGGCACGACCCTCAACCATTACACCTTCGGCATAAAGTGGTTCTGCGAGGGTGGCAGCAATAACCTTTTGTGCATACTTGTTCTGGGTGATGGCGTTGAACTGCTTTTCGGAAGGAACAAAGCCTACCTCATTGAGAATCCTGTGAGCAAGATCTCCATAGTACGGAGGGTTAGACTGGTAATACCGGGCGGCAATCTCTGCCTCATGCTTGCGCTGAGCGTAGGTCTCTGCCCACTGCTCTCGTCGCTCCTTGCCCTCCTCAGAATAACGCTCCTGAATACGCTCTAGAGCACCTGCTTGACGCTCTGTGAGCTTGCCCCAGCGACCCACAGCCTGCTTCAAAGAGTTCAGGAACTGACCGTCATGCGCCGAAACTTCGGGGTTGGCAAGGAGCGCCAGAATGGCTTCTGCCTCCGGGTTGCCTTGCAAGGGGTCTACATATGTCTCTGGGTCGTACTTTTCTTCTAGCTTGCATAACCAGTGCCTACGACCCGACGACAGACTACCTTTCCTCTCGTAATGAGCGAGAAGCGATTGAGCGAAGTTAAAATCTGAAGATTCAGCCACGAGCGGGTTGTTTACTAGATTTTGAAGACGAACACGAAGACCCATTTGATTACCTCTCACCATCAGTACACTATTAATATAGCAGGTGATGCTACGTTTGTCAAGTGATTTCTGAAAAAAAGATCAATTATTTTGAAAACCTAAACTAAATCGGGGATCTCTCAACCACCCTACATATACAATATAATATAAGATGCGAAAGAAGTCAAGCATTATTTTATTTATTTTTTCAAGTTGTGAGAATCATACCCATGAAAGTCTTGGCAAGCAAGCCAAGCGTACTCAGACCAAGAGCCCATGTAATTTTATTATACACACCAAGCTGCATTTCAAGTTTCAAGATTCTCTCATCCTGTTTCCTGTTTGCATCTAAGATGGGGTCTACCCTACCACGCCAAGCAATCTGGTCATTGAGTTTTGCGATTGCGCCGGTATTAGGGTCGTTCAAGGAAATATCAATAGCCGTAACCTGAGCCTCAACTCGCTCCATCTGATCTGCGAGCCTTTCTAGCGAGCTTACAAGAGACTTCCACCCACCGTTCTGGGATGGGTGTCCCTGCACCTCTCTAAACTTTGCTTCAATTGCCTCCATCTGGTCGGCAATCTTAACTAACACACCTTCAAGCTCGTTTGACATGGCTATTTCCTCCCTGCGCTTCTGATCTAAGTAGTCAGTCCAAAGGTTAAGACACCTCTACAATAGCGTGATTTGTAGTGAGTAGTGTTCCTGCTGCTGAAACAGCATTTTGCAGTGCTGTTTTCGTCACCTTCGCCGGATCAATGACTCCCGACTCTAGCAAGTCTTCCACCTGACCAGACGCAAAGTTAAAACCGCTAGAACCTTCGGCTTCGCAGACCTGTGCAATAACCAAATCAGGAGACTCGCCGCTGTTGAGGCACATCTGACGAATTGGACCGCAAACTGAGCGCCTGATAATGTCAATTCCTGCCTGACGATCTGGGTTGTCGCACCTGCAATCAGCAAGCGCCGAAGATGCACGAATCAATGCCACGCCACCACCGGGAACAATACCCTCCTCTTGTGCAGACTTCACCGCAGACAGAGCATCCTCAATACGATGTTTCGTCTCAACCATCTCAACCTCTGTGGTCCCACCCACACGAATAATAGCGACACCCGAAGCCAGTCGTGTAATTCTCTCTTGCACTTTCTCAGCCTCGTGAAGATCTTCCAAGTGCTGCATTTCCGCTTTTAGAAAGTCAATCTTATCGTCAATCTCGCTCATGTCACCAGCGCCGCCGACCACAACTGTGGACTGCCTGTTAGATTCAACACTCTTAGCGATGCCCAAATGTTCAAGTTTAACATCCTTGAGAGAGACACCGGTTTCTCTAGAAATAAATGTAGCCCCAGTGCTCAGTGCCAAATCACGCAGGATGTTTCTACGCTCCTCGCCATAAGCGGGCGCTTTAATCGCTGCCACCTTCATGTTTCCACGCACAGTGTTCATAATAAGTGCTGCAAGTGCCTGACCTTCTACGTTCTCGCTCACGATTACAAGCGGCTTGCTCTCACGTGCCACCTGCTCAAGAGTCGGCAAAAGTTCCTCAACCGCTGAAATATTCCCGTCCGCTACAAGAACAAACGGCTCTCTGTACTTCATCACCGCCAACCGCTCATCGGTAACGAATGAAGAAGAAACATAACCACCGTCAAATCGGAAACCCTCAACCAGATCTAGGGTTGTGTGCATAGACTTTCCTGCTTCAATGGTGATACCACCATCCTTACCAGCCTGATCAATAGCCATGGCAATGAGTTCGCCAATCTTTCTATCTCCATTCGCAGAGATCGTCGCAACATCCGCTACCTCGCTCTGGCTTCTGATGGGTTTGGACATGTCAGCGAGAGCATCAACTACAACCTCTGTGGCTTCGTCCATCCCTCTCTTGACCTCAACAGGAGATGCGCCAGCAGCAATATACTTTTGAGCTTGATTTACAATCTCTCTAGCGATTACCGTTGCCGTCGTTGTCCCATCGCCTGCGTTCGTGTTTGTGACCTGAGATGCCTGCTTAATAACTTGTGCTCCCAAGTTTTCAAACGGATCTTCAAGCTCTACAAACTTCGCAACGGTTACACCGTCTTTTGTGATAACGGGGTTGCCGTCTTTCTTTTGAAGGATTACATTTCTACCCTTCGGTCCTAGTGTTGCTGCAACATTGTCAGCAAGTGTGTTAACACCATTCAAAATCTTCTCATTCAGTGATGAGTGACTATCATAAACCTTACTCACGTTTACCTCCAGTTTGGTTTTTTATAATATAACATGATATGTTGTGTTTGTAAAGAATTAAATTAATTTATTATGGCAATGGGATTTCAATTGCGCTGTTTTCTGGTTCATACCCAAAGGCTTTCATGAAGGTAGAAAAACTCTCGGAAAGAATACTCTTGAACCAGTTCGCCAGCTTAGCAATGCTGTTTGAAATGAGCTTCATAACTTTCTTAAAAGTATTCTTTACCCAATCAACACCCCTTGAAACAACGTCAACACCCTTATCAAGCAAGTCGGTAAACCAGCCTTCCATCAGTTGCTCGGTTAAAAGCTCGTCTCCAATGACAGACTCATAAATAGTGCCCGCATCAGCTTGAATTTGTGCCTGCTGCTCTCTGGTGAACATCCAATCACTCACGACAGAAAGATTCAACCTCTCCGCTGAAACAAGCGGCAAGAGTGAATCCACGTCAGACTCTTTAAGTTCGTCTGCTTTGCAAGCCTGCGATGCAATAGCATCTCCACGCATCGCCAAACCACGACCTGAACCACGGTCACGGATACCCAACTTCAAGCCGGACGAAATAGCTGCGAAAACCTCATCATTGTATGCATCGCCGTCCATCAGGTCAACCCAGTAAGAAGACTCTGGACTTCCGACGCTCCACTTCAAGATAGCTTTCGCCTTAGCAGAATCTGTTTCAAACTTTCCGTCGCCTGTTAAGCCTTCTTTCATGACACCAACCCGAAAGGTGTCGGTATCTAGAACAGACTTTAAGCTCGCAGCCATCTCAACGAACGGCTCAGCAGCGGCAACACCTGCGTTCTTAACCGCTGTGTCAAAAATCTTGTTCTCTGTAGGGTCTATGTCGCCGCCACAATCAATATAAAGTAATTGTGTTAGCTGTTTCTGTGCTACTACGGCGAGCTTCTTTGCTGTTGGATCTTTAGCGGACCCGTCGCTGCTGGTGCCAGCAATTCTTGCCCTTGTCTCTGGGCTCAACTCGTCCCAATTATCTTCCATGTCTTTGGCGACCTTTGTTCTGACTGCCTGAGACATTCCCTTGGAATCGCCCACCGCATCAAATGTGTCGTCCAAGTCGGATGCGGGATCTTTGGCGTTAACATATGCGTCAATTGCGTCCGATGCACCGTCCATCTGTTTGTCAATATTCTTTGTTGTGCCCATGACCCTCTTTAGCTGTGTCAAGAACACGTCAGTCTTCTGAGCCATCTCTTGTGTCAACTGTGGGTGCTTTTTCATAACCACGTCAAACACTGCTGCACACTCCGGTCCCTGTGTGGACATGAACTGCGATTCTTCTTTCTTTTTAACGCTGGTTCCAAGACCGTTAATTAATAAATCTGCCTTCGCTTCTGTACTGGTCGCACCCCACCTCTTATAAACTTCGGTAAGGCTGACCTGAATCCCACCGCCAGAAGATTTTGATGTGGTAGCTGGGTCAACCGCTGGCATGGGACTTGCATATGATGGGGCACCTGTTGGATTTTTCAAGCCTGCGACAACTGCATCTGCTGCCTGCTGCCACCGTGGGTCTTGATTAATTCCATCCCCAAAACTCTTAAACGTTTCATCTCCGAGGGTGCCACCGAGCAAGGAGAGTAGCAGGTTTGCCTCAAACTTTGTAGCTTCAGATCCGGAACTGCCGCCGCCCTGATGTAAACTAATTTTAATACCAGTAATATTTATTTGACGGACTACACCCTGATCGTCTGTCACCAATATAACGTCAGAATCTTCTAAATCATACTTTTGAATTAAATATTCTTTGGCTTTCTCTGCAAAGTCTTTTCTTTCAAACCTGCCGCCAAGATTATTAATTCCCATAGTTCGTTGCGTCTTGCTGTTTAGCTTTGGCTCTGCGTCTGGATATTCTGATGAAAAGTTACTAATCAGATCGTCTACGATTATTTTCTTGTTTGCCGGATCAACCTTGCCTTTGTGGATTGGTGCTTGCTTTTCAGCGATAGCCTCAGAAACAAGCTGGTAAATCATGTCCATGGACAAGACCTTTCGCCCTCTGTTGAAACTTTCTGCAACCTGCTTAGCGATTCTGTCGTCTGCCTCAATGTCGCTGCCGATGCCAACAAGATTTGTGCCAGTGAATCGCTGCACAATATCCCAAGCCGAAGTTTCGTCACCTGATTCCATTGCTGCCTCAAACTGAGCAATTTCGTCAGCATCTGCATTCATGTAGAAAGATGCAACCTCGGAGATCCCAAGATTGCCTTCATATGCTGCCTCATCAAGAGCCTCGTACAACGCTTCGGTTCTAGCAATTCTATCGTTTAGGGAATAGTCTTTAAACTTCATTTGATTTTCTCCAAGTATTCATCAATTGGGAAACCAGCCGCATCAATCTTTCGTTTTGTCACGTGAAAGTGGTGTACAACACCCTTAAACTCCCCCGAGGGAACCGATGGATCAACCGTCGTCAACATTTTTCCGTCTGCATCACGTGGGCATTCCAACGGCATGTCGTATGCAACACTAATCGCCTTCCACAAAGCTGCTGCTGCCTCCATCTGAGCATCATAAAATCCAAGGAAAGGTTTGAGCCTCTTTCCGTGGACAGTCACGTCGCTCCACAAAGGTCTGGGTCCGAAGCCGTTCTTTTCGTACCAATTCTGATATTTTTGATAGTATGCATTACTAATCTCAACACCAACAGAACAATGGTTTACAGTTCTGTTTCCTGCTTGCCACGCCGCATCGTTGGTGTCCATGGCTTGATAGATTGTACCATCGTTGTCAATCATAAAATGTACGCTGATACCTCGCTTATCAATAACCTTGGAACAAGACTCTGCCGATAGACAAACATCCCAGTGGTTGACGAACATCGTCACGTCTCTTTTCTTGCCTGCGTAAGAACTATAAGTTCCCTTCTTGCACTCAAGACCGCCATCGTGATCCCACAACACAACCTTATCCCATTCAATAGGAATCTTGCTGCCGTTACAAACGATGTAGTTTCCAGACTTGGACTGCACCTCTGGCTTAATCAAGGCAGTGTTGGACTGTCTTTCAGTGTAAATTCTTCTAAACGTTCCGGGACCACAAAGTCCATCTGGGGTTAACCCATGCTTTCGCTGGAACGCTCTAATTTTCTTAATGAGGTCATCCTCAAAATCGGCTGCTCCGAACCATGATGGATCCCAGCCAAGTTTTGCTGCTGACGCTTCATTATAAAAGTATTTGTCAACGACACTCATTTTTCACCTCAAACAATAATATCTGCAATGCCAAGCTCTACAGCTTGTTCGGCATTCAAGTATACGTTCACCTTTCTTTTTAAAAGGTTCTTAATATACTTCTCTGTCATGTCTGTCTCCCGAGCAAGAATTTTAATGTAACGCTCCTGCATCCACTTAATTTCTTCCATCTCGTTTTCAAGATCGTGAATAGCTCCGTGGGACGCACCGATTACGCTGTGAATCATCACACGACAGTTTTCACTAATCTTTCGTTTGCCCTTCGTTCCAGCCGCCAGAAGAAGAACACCGGCAGACATTACCTTGCCCACGCCGTGGGTGTGAATCTCACACTCATCTCTCGTTTGCCTCATCATGTCATAGATGCCGAGCATTTCAAATGCGCTGCCGCCGAATGTTGACACGATCATGTCAAATGGCTGACATTCGGTCTTAACGCCCTTTGTCGGATCTTCTTCGTCTACCAAAACTTGCTTGGCGCTCGTCTTCTTCATGAGAAGCATTCCGTAGATAACTTCTGCTGCCTTATCTTCGTCTACCCCACCAATAAGACCAATAACCCTAACCTTGGGCTTATCGTCTCTCTGGTCGGCGACGGGTGGAGACAAAACAATTACCTGTGGTATTTTTTCGTCGCCAAGAAGATCATCAACTGACACTTCTTCGCTTTCCTCACCCGACTCTTTTTCCGCAGGAGCGTCAACCTCAGTCTTTGCCCCTTCTTCTTCCAATTTTTCAGTGATGACCTCATCATCTTCGTTAATTAAAAACACCACGATACCTCTCCTAATCTAAGTTGTCTGTTACCTGTTCTAACATTTTTTTGTAAGCAGCTTTCAAAGACTCCAACGCCTTTCGCCGCTCCTCATCGTAATTAGTCTGGTAAACCACTTTAATCTCACCTTCTTCACGAATGAGTTCAATTTCACCTTTTAAATATTTTTCAAGGATATTTAAGATTCTAGCTGCGTCCTGATCTGTGTACTCTCCGGAAAACTTTTTTTCCACAACCTCACGGACAATAGGACGTGCCATGAACAAACGATCTACAACGAGCAAGTTTTCTTCTTGCTCAAAGTAGCGTTCCTTCAGGTTCTCAAAAACTCTTTCAATTATATATTCGGTGTCCGGATCTTTCATCCCAACCTCAATCTAATTGTTTTTTAGTTTCTAGGACAGCATCACGAATAATTTTCTGGATAGTGTCTCCCAGACCCTCAAACTTCCTTGTTCGGACAGTGCCGTCTTTGTCCGGTCTTAACTCTCCACCGACTGGCACGGGAGCATCATTACCAGTAGCTTGCCTAATAGAGTCTCCACCAAATGGTGCTGACTTTCTTTTTCGCTGACCCTTCTGAGCTTGAGCATCGGCACCGCCAAGTGAAGCTAAGTGAGACGCTGCTGCCTGCATGACCGGCTCCTTCGCAATCTCTGCCCCGGTCATTCTCCAATTTGGATGTTCTGCCTGTTGGAATGCGGTGGAGGCGATTGCTTCAATATCGTTCATGTTCTGCCCAAACTGCCCGCCAGTTGCTTTGACCATGAATTTCATGGCATTAATAATTTTGCCTGCGGCACTCTCTGGCGAGTGTTCTGCTTGTAAGAAGGCTTGAACGTCAGCTTGCATTCTGTCAAGAATTGCCTGTGCATCTTCTGGCGATGGGTTACCCATTGCCTTTACATGTTCCTCTGTTACACCCGGTCGCAAACTACCGTCACGCAAGTCATATACGTTAGGAAAGATTTCTCCACCGAAGATCTCAATTCCCGTGCCGTCAAGAGCTTTTTGGTATCCCTTCATCTTGACAACTTCTTTCTGAAACTGGTCGCTGATGTTGCGAGTTCGGTCTGCACCAACAGTTCTGTCACGGTTTGAGTCAGCACCAACCGAAACATCAGGTGGAACATTGACCATCATAACACCAACCTTGTACCCTAGCGCCTTCAACTCTTTCATTCGTGCAGACATTTTACCCACTTCTTCACCCGTAGTGTCAAAAAGTAGCGGCTTTGCCTTCAAAATCAAGTTGTGTGTGTGACCCTGTGATGCGTTCTGCAAGATTCTTCTCATACCCTGTTGTAAGGTCTCCATAGCCTTAACATGAGCATCGGACGCTGGGTTTTCTGCTTCCGCTTCTTTTTCTTCGTCGGTCTCTGGGAAACCTTTAACGAACTGCATCGTCACTCCGAACGCAGGAAAAACATCTTCAATTCTCTGGTCTGGGTTGATAGTGTGGAAGTCTTGCTGCCCACCTTTTGGAATGCCCACTCGGTCAGAAACAAAAGTCTTTCCTGCTCCGGCTGGTCCCAAGATAAAAATAGCCTTGAACGGATACAAGGCTCTGGCGATACTCGTCTTGCCCGCCTCATCAATCATATCTGGAGATTCTAGCAAGAACCCTCTGTTTAGACTGTTTTCGGCTTGGATCGCCTCTGCGATCAAATCTTTTAATTCTTTCAGTTTGATTGTCTGTTGACTGTTTTGCTTCTTTAGCTTCATTTGCTTTTTTCCTCCAAGTTGGCTTGTTTTTGTTTAAGTTCTTGAGCGAGCTTCATCTCAAATGCCGTGAGCCACGCCATAGCTTCTGCCCAAGTTTCGTAAGGAGGTTTTAAGGAGCTAGAAGTGGATGTAGAGATAAGCCGAATTGAGTCTTCTTTGAACTTCTTCATGTCCCATTCAAATGTGTTCCACACCGACTTTAATTCTTCGCTGTAACGTTCACCCAGAAAGCCTGAAAGCTCAGCCTTTTCTTGTTCTGAGAAATTTGATGAACCCTCTGCGGATTCAAGCACTTTTCTCTTGACTTCATCAATCCCAATGGCAACATTGTCGTGCCATTGTCGCAAATGTCCGTACTGGTTAATACTTTGCGAAAACAATCGTAAAGCCTGAATCTGTGCCATGATAGCCGCCTGCCTCTCCTCTCTAAACCTAAGTAGTCTAGAGAAAACGTTGCCAACCAAATATCCTGCAAAAAATCCCAAAAAAATAGAAATTTCCATAGCAACCACCTTTCACTAAAGGCAAAATGCCGCCTGCACTGTCGCACAGGCGGCAATATTAGTCTACACGATTATGAGAGAATTAATCTTAGCGTCTTCGGCGAAGTCTTTCAGCGACTCTTTCAGCGACACGACGAATGAGTGCTTCTTCAGCCTTCTCCTCATCCTTCTCGTCTTCTTCTTCATGATCCTTCTGCTCATAACGAGTAGCTGGTTCTTCGTCTTCGTCTTCGTCCTTCTGCTCATAACGAGTAGCTGGTGCTTCTTCGTCTTCACCGGCTGGCTCATCTAGAGCTTCTGGTTCGCCCATGTCTGCATCCATCTCTGGTGCTTCTGCATCTGCTGGCTCTGAAGAAACCGGAGTACCGGTAACTTCTTCAACTGCGCTCGCAATTGCTGCAACGATTTCTTCAACGGCTTCTTGTGGTACAGACTCTGCTGCACCGCCTGCCGCAGCCTCGGCTTCATCACCCATAGCTGGTTCTTCTGCACCCATATCTGCGTCCATATCTGGCGCTGGTGCTTCTGCGTCCATCTCATCTTCTTCTTCGGTGAATTGTCCAAGGTAACTTTCTGCAAGTGGCTCAATATTTGCCAACTTCATAAAACGGCGAATCGTGCTCTCGTTAAGGATAGTTCCTTTTGTATTCTTTTTCATCTTTAACTCTCTCCTAGTATTATGTTAGTTGAGGCACGATAACAGAAAGTGCCTTTCAATGTATAAATAGTGCGATAACCTCAAAAAGTCCTCATTAAATAAAAATTAGTGCGAGTAATCCTTGAGTCTTTTTTGTAATTTTTTAAATGCCACGTCTTCAATCTGCTTTACACGAGGAAACGTAACTCCAATCCTCGGTGCAACCTCTCTCAGTGTCATGGGCTTGCCGTCGTTGTTTTCAATTGCAACAAGGGTGCAATTTAAATCTTCTTCATAGTCCATCCACATTCTACAATCTTGAACTGGGCATGACACATCTAGTTTCATACATGTTTTACTACACTCTCTCATATTCCTGTTTCCCTCTCTAAAAGGTCAAAGATGTTCTCAACCTCTTGTTCTGTTAGTGAAAAATCTTTCGCCGCCTTCTTTGAAAGCTCTCTTTCTTTTTTTACAACTTCTCTCTGCCTCTTTGACTGATTCTGTAGTCGCTCCTTCATCCCTTCAAGAAAAGTCATGAACGCCTCATCTTCACTCAGGTAAGCAGACACGACTTCCCTAAAGAAGTCTCCTTGTGCTAAACTGTCATACTGAAGTTTGATTTTAAACTCAGCATGAGTCTTGCCAGTGTCACTGAAAATAATCTTTTTATTTTCTTCGCCGTACTTTGTCATTTATTAATATGATCAGAACTTTCAATCTGACCTGCCCCCGTTTGGCGAATAAATTTAGCCTTTGCTTGTAGTTGTGTAATATCACGTGCGCCCGAGTAAGACAATCCACTACGAATACCGCCAGCCAACTCTAGCACCACGTCACGAACCGATCCTCGGTGTGGGACTCGGGTCGTAACCCCTTCGGGGGTTCCTACCTTGCCTCGCCAGTCTACCTGAGCTTTCCGGCTCGCCATACCTCGGTACTCCTTATATGCCTTTCCGTCTTCCCAGATGACAGATCCCGGTGCTTCGGTGGTTCCAGCAAGCAGAGAGCCTAACATGACCACATCAGCACCCGCAGCGAGAGCCTTGACAATATCTCCGGAGTTCCTAATGCCGCCGTCGGCAATAATATTGACAGAACCAGCATTGACGGAGTTTGCACAGTCAAAGATAGTGTGCAATCCCGGAACACCATGACCCGTCTGAACTCGGGTTGTACAGATGCTGCCGCCGCCGATGTTGCACCGCACAGAGTCCGCACCCCAATCAGCCAAGGCGTTAAACCCGTCTAGGGTTGCAACGTTCCCTGCGATGATGTGAACACCCTCGCTTTTATAATTGTCAGACAACCAACGAAGGGCATCCTTCATAGACACGTGGTGACCATGCGCCACGTCTACACACAGAACCTGTGCACCAGCAGAAACCAGCATGTCTGCTCGGTCACGATAATCGCCAGACATGCCAACAGCGCCACCCACTAAACCAAAACAGTCGTTTATGTGAGACGATTGTAACTCTGGTGAATTGTACCGATGGATTACTGCCATTGCCCCAATTTGAGCCAGTGAGTCTGCCATGGCACGCTCAGAGACCGTATCCATCGGACTAGCGATAATCGGAATCGGCAGAGTCATTCCCGGCTGCAAGTCAGCCGAAATATCCACCTCCTTTCTCGTCTTAATATCACTGTATTGTGGCACAAGAAGCACGTCTTGATAAGTTAGTGCCTCTTGGATCTTGTAATCGCTCACTTTGAGCCTCCGTTTGACATAGTATATAGCTTCGGGTTGTTGCCGCCATAGAGAGGCGTGTATCCCGACTTGAACACCACGACCGCAGATGGGAATGGTGCTGGATTGTTCTTTTGTCCACTGATTGTGTTGTTTCCGAACTTCAGACGACCTCGGACAAAATAAAGTTCGTGTGCTTGCATACAATAGTCGTGCCAGTATTTCGTATCCGTCCGTGACGGAATCAAACACACAACAGTTGTACCTTTATTGTTCTTAGCTTCATCGTGAGCCTTCTTGATCCACTTTCCAATCTGGCGACCGTAAGGAGGGTTCATAAACACTGTCTCGCCAGCCCAACTCTGATCAAGACCGTTGTCAGTTTCTGTGAAGTATTTATCACACTTGGCTGACTGCTCCGTAGCGCACGGATCTAGTGTGAAGCCATAGTGCTCGTTTAGCCGGTCATAAAACGCCTGTGGCGTATCCCACTCGTTACTCTTTGAACTATAGTGGACTTTCATGTCGTTTTTACTCGCCATCGTTACCCAATGCCTCCCTTACGATTTTTTGTGCAAAGTCCCAACATTCGGGACAATATAAATTAACTTTACCTTCATCTTGGCGTACTACAACTCTCCAAGACTCTACCATAGAGCGATCCTTCTTGTCAAACTCTTTTTGACAGTTTAGGCACTCATCACCCATCTTGTCAAACATGTTTAACTTCTGTTTCATCTCTTTTTCTGCGTCTTTCATCTTTTTACGCTCAATCTTTCTTTTTAGACCGCCCAAACTAGCCTCCCGTTGAACCGAAACCGCCCGCTCCACGATCAGAGATAGTGATTGGTGCCCAGCCGTAAAGATCTGGGTTGTTGGTCTCTAATGCACGAAACGAAACCACTGGGACCAGTACAACCTGTGCAATCTTAGCCAAAGGCTCAATAAGCTGCATTTCTGTTCCAATGTTATGAATGTCAATGAACACTTCTCCGTCATATCCGCTATCTACGCAGTGAGCGCCGACGACCAAGTTTTTCTTGGAAGCGAGGGATGACCTGTTCATCACCTGAAGCATATATCCGTGCGGAATGCCAAAACGAAGACCAGTAGCAAGTTTTGCGTTTTCTCCGGGCTGGATCTCAATAGGTTTTGGCACATCCGGGCAGTAAAACACGTCTAGACCTGCATCACTCGGATTTGAGCGAATTGGGGGAACTACATGTTGGTGTGTTCTGCAATATTCAATAATCATGTGATTAACTCCTTGTTTTTATTGTTATCTCTAATATACATCATTTAGCTTACGATGTAAAGTAAAATCTGAAAAAATTACCGGCAAAAAAATTTTAAAAATCGCAATTATGCCAATAATTTAAAACTGTGTCGGATACTCCTTGTGCTGAATCCCCACTGCTCGCTGTAATCCAGCTTTGCCATGTATGGACGGTTGATGTGGAGAATATCACGATTAGGGTCAACTCCCCAACATTTAATTTTGCTGGAGCCTCCGGAAATATCAACAGTGTTGACAATCCAGTAAGTCTTGCCATTCTTAGTTTTCTTCGGAATAATTTCACGAGGAATAAACCAAGCAACCCCGAGGTCTGGATCAAACTCTCCGAGCGGTGGAACATTATACTGCTCTAGGTTCGCCATAACGTCGTCACTAAGGACGAGAGACATGGGGAATGAACCAGTCAGGTGCACTAGGTATTCAATCTTCTCTTGGTCAGAGAAGTCTCCCTCCTCCATGTACGCCTCAATGTTCTCTGCCAGCTTCTTCTTGTTCTTTGGTCGGTCAACAGCGATAGCTGACCAGAAATGCTTCAGACCAGAGAAGCGATCATCCACCAGACAGTTCAGAGCCTGACTTCTCGTCAGAACGTCCAGAGCCTTCTTGTTCAGTTTGGAATACACAATCTCCTCGTTGAACAAGAACTCCTCTACAGAGTTGAAAGGTCGGTGGTTGAGAATCTGCTCCATCGCAGAAGCGCCTAGACCCTTGATGGAGGTTAGGGGCTGCACCAGTTTCGTGCCATCGTCAGAAATCTCCCAGACGGAACCCGAAGTGTTCACGTTCAGAGCCTCAATCCTAAAGCCCATAGACTTTGCAATGTTCAAAGCCTTCTCTTTACGACTCTCAGGCTCCTTGTCCAAGAAAGCAGCAAGCCACTCAGATGGATAGTAGTTCAGGAGCCACGCACACTGGTATGACAGGATAGAATACGAAATAGCATGAGACTTATTGAAGCCATAGCCAGAAAAGTATTCAAACGTCTCCCATAGACGTACCGCCTGAGCCTCCTCAAGACCCTTCTCCAAGCACCCCGCAAGAAATTTCTGGTAGATACCGTCCTTGACCTCATGACCCTTACCTGTACCTTTCTTCGTCAGCAACTTGCGTAGCATGTTGCCTTCGTCAAGAGACAGATCCTTACCCAGCTTGTGAGCCAACGCAGCAATCTGCTCTTGGAAAATAAGAAATCCGTAAGTCTCCTCGGTTACCTCTTGGAACTCCGAGCACGGATAATCAATATTGTCTGGCAACTTCTTTGCCGAAACATAATTCTTGTCTACCTTTGCCGACAACGGACCCGGACGAAAGATTGACGTGATAGCTGCGAGGTCAATAATATTTTCTGGTTGTGCTCGCTTGCAAAAGTTTTGTGCACCAGTCTCAGTGAACTGGAATACACCAGCCCAGCGACCGTCTTGGAAAATATTTTTATATACCTCCTGATCATTAAGGTCAATAGTGTCAGGGTGCAGCTTTTCATCATAGAACTTTTTAATGTCCTTGAACGTCGGCTCCTCCATACCATGATGCCTTTTCAGGATATGAGAGATTGCACCCTCCATCATTCGCAGAGAAGCGAGACCGAGAATATCAAACTTGATAAAGCCCATGGGTTCAAGATGGCGAACGTTCATGCCCTCGGACCATGGTGTCTGACGCACACCACCCGAATAGATCAAAGGCATGTGCCTGTTCAAATCTTCGGCAACCACAACACCACCTGCGTGACGAGAACAAGAGCGAACCTGACCCACGAGACGCTTGACGTGCGTCTCAACTTGTGGATATTGCGACAAGAAGCTCTTTAGAGACTTGCTGTATTCCATAACTTCTTCCCACGTCGGTGCGTAGACACCTGCTGTAATGCCATGCTTCTTCTTGGCGAGTGGTGTCGCCTCAAAGAGCATCTTGCTGGTGACAGCGTTAACCTCGTTGAAAGGAATATTATAAAACTTAGAAATATCCTTAATCAAGGAGCGCAACTGAAGCGTGTTCCAGTTGGAGATGGGAACCACCGTGTTCTCACCCCACTCCTCTACTAGCTCCTCCTTGAGTTCCATAGGCGAAGCAACATCGTAGTCAATGTCTGGGTAGCCCTTGCCTGAGCGTGTCAAGAAACGTTCAAACTGAAGACCATACTTGATTGGATCAACCTGCGTAATTTTGAGCACGTAAGAGACGAGAGAGCCTGCTGCTGAGCCACGACCGGGACCGACCAACTGACGGTCCATCGCCATGTCGGAGATAGCTTTCATTGTAAGAAAATATTTACTGAAGCCACGCTCGGAGATGACGGAAAGCTCATACTTGAGTCTTTCAATGTACTCCAAAACCGTGCTCTCGTCCATGCCTGCAATCACCGAGCGCAAGCCATCAGCAGAATACTTTTTCAAGGCTTCGTCTGCCGTCATGCCAGCGGGCACCACGAACGAAGGTAGGCGTACAGTGTTGTCGGGCAAGAACTTCTCAATGCGTTCAAACGCAATCATGTGAGTGTTCGTAATAGACCGCATAACCAGATCATCGTCATAGTCGTGACCCTCGGAGTATTTCTTGTAGCTCTCCCACATCTGGTCGCCATTCTTCGGGTACAACTCGTAGCCCACCTCATCAACATCAACGGGAAGGTCGGTGTCAATCTCGCCACCCTCCAGCCAACCTAGCTTCTTGTAGAGAAGTCGGTCCTTCCACGCATCAGGCGTAGGATAATGGCTATCCGCAGTAGAAATAAGTTCAAGACCCTTTTCTTCGGCAATCTGCATAACATACCTGTTTAGATCGTGCTGTTCGGGGATGTTATTCCACTGCAACTCACCATACCAACGGTCACCGAACACCTCTCTCATGCGATCTGTCGTTGTACGCATCGCATCTAGGACAGCCTCGTCGCCGTCCTCACGATTCTCCCACATGTCGCCTGCATACACGCCGCCCAAACAAGCAGACGCTGCAATCACACCCTCGGAGTGTTCTGCAAGCATTGCATAGTCAACACGAGGGAAACGATAAAAGTTTTCCGGTCGGAACGACTTGGAGATAAGCGAGAAAATATTATTCAAACCTTCCTGATTCTGGGCAAGCAAGATCAAGTGGCGACGACGACGAAGAATATCATTATTCTTTCGCTCCTCTGTCTCAACCACCGTGCCCTGACTCTCACCCTTCTTCTTTGAGCCACGACCCTTCTTCTCTGCCATTTGACGGTCGTATTCCTCACGCCACTCGGCAATAGAAGGAACAAAGTAAGCCTCTACACCAAAGATTGGTTTGAAGTCTTTGCCATCCGCCTGCATCTTCTTTGCGTGCAACACCTGATAAGACAAACCGTTAGCATTGCCATGGTCAGTAAGTGCTAGAGCATCGGATCCATTACCATAAGCAAACTCCATATGTTCGGGTGGAAAGCCAAGACCGTCAAATGGAGAACCCGCCACAGAGTGAGCGTGTAGACCGACAAAGGGGATGGATGACGTTGTTCTTTCTTGCATTTGTACCTCTATAGTAATTTGTTAAGGCGACTGGTTGCCGCTTGAACTTCGTTAACAAGTTCTGAAAGATTTTCTAGTTCTTCTTCAACCTCAACCTTTCTAGTAAACATATTATAACAGGATTCGTACATGCTGTCAACAAAAAACTTTTGTTCAATTGTCAAATCGTGGTAACGAAATGGAAACCCTGCCATCTCCTTGTCTGTATAGGAGATGTTGTCATACCCCTGCTCTACAGTATTAATCTCCGGATTCCCCACCGGATCCAAGCCAACTAATTTGATTCCACTCATTATATTTTATCTCCTCTGGTTTGACGAGCGTCCTATCCGACGCTAAAAACTTTTTATATCCTTGCCACGTAGTTATGTCATAGAACCACGGGACTTCAACCTCATTTACATCTGTCATATTAACAGATTTAAAAACTTTGTCAAGGGAAAAATGACGTGCACTGTATCTTTCTTTTATTGACAACCTCTTGCCGTCAGAATCGTAAAGATGCGTTCCCTGCTCACGAACGTCCCTTCTACAGTTTTTAAAATCTTCACCATCAAATGTAAACCCCAACGGTAACCCGTCTTTTATACCAAGACCGTTGAATGTAAGTGAAAATTTTTTTCTACTGGAAATCTTTTTGCGCTGTTCACGAAGCTGCCCAACTGGATACACCCCATAAGGAAAAGAAACATAATACATGTCCGGGATGATCCACTTGCTCATCTTTCTACTAATCCAATACGCTGAGAGCGCACCGTACAATGCTGACCACCCAAGGCAATCTCTTTTCTGTCTATCCTTCGGGTGAATGGGCACGTAATAGATCGGAATCCTTCGGAGGTTATCCGTCGGGAATCTGCCTCTGCCTACCGAGGCTGGGTCTGTAATCCATTCTCCCACAACTTTTCTTACGAGCGGCTGCGTCTCCTTGTGGCACACGATCCAAATCGTCTCGCTGCCAGCCATAGCACATTCATAGACAGCACGCTGTAGCGCAAGATAATCTGGCGACAGTGGGTTCAGACTTGGATGCCATGGAAAATTAAATTCCAGTGGTTGCCCAGCGATTGGAACGACACCAGCCAAGTGAAAAGAATTTAATCCTGACTTATTAACTTCTTCAATCATTTAAACTCCAAACCCGGCAAGGCTTCATACTCGTTCTGTTCCAAGGGAATGATCTCCCGGTGTGAGTGTGAAACTTGCAAGGGTCTAAAGCGTCCCGATCCCATCTTAGTGCCAGTTATGCCAGCCGATGACATTAAATTAATTGACTTTAAGCGAGCGTAAGTGTCACACTTACCTTCGTCTTGAAGCTCATCTTCTGTCATATAAGAAACAGAAACAGCATCACTAAAGCCATCTCTAGATGTACGAAAGCTGGGGTAAAAGTGAATGCTGTTGACAAAATCGTCTTCTGTCTTAATAGTGTTAAAATTTCCTGCACACGATGTAACATCTAGCCAATCCAAAACTTTAAAATTAGTATTCTTTTTTGAAGGGGTGGGCAAACCTTTAAGGTTCTTGTCTGAGAAGACGTACAGCTTTTCATATAACATGGTGTACTTCTTGACACCCATGGTCAGTTCAAGTGTAAAATCTTCTGGGTGGATTCTCATTGAATCAATCATCTCTCCGAAAGGAATGAGACCTTGCAGAGAAAGGTAGAAGCAAAGATCTGAAAACTGTTCAATTGATTCTTCGTCAAAAAAGTGAGGCGGCTCATGCTCACAGTATACAAGCGGTAAATTGTTTTCTTCAGCAAACTTCAATGCCTCATAACTACAACCAACCACTGCACACTCAGTGTACATGAGTCCCGCATCATCAATTAAAACTCTATTTGTCAATTTTCAATCTCCGCATGGCACGTTTAATTCTTGCAGCCCTTTTCAAAACTTTCTTTGCGTAAAACATTCCTGTTTTGTGGGGTGCATCTCCCTTGCAGCGATAACCTGCGTTGTATCCACACAGACCGACAACATAGTTTTTCTTTCGGCACTTTCCAACCCTGCATTTACCATAGCTGTGCAACCAGAAGCCAAAGATTTTGGTTCCGGCTGTGATAGATGTTACAGGATTTTTAAGTTCCTCGCAGGTGTACTTAATTCTACCTGAAGCCTTGCCGCCTGTCCACTTGGGCACGACCTGAGTCAGACCACAGGCGTTTGCCCAACTAACTGCCGTCGGTGTCCAGTTACTCTCCGTCTGGATGAGAGCAACCATGACAACAGGATCAACATCTGCCTTCTCTGCGAGAGTTGTCACCAGAGGCATCTTCTCGCAGGCAAGCTGAGAGTTTGGCATACCAATAGAAATTACTGCTGCACAAATTAGTTCCGATAAACCCATGCATCATGCCTCCGTGTATAAACCCATAACGTGATTTTCTAAAATCAAATTAAACTTTTCACTACCCACTTGTACCTCCTCAATCATTGAGGAGTTGACCACAAGAGTGGAACCCACCTCTCCGGTAAGATCAATGAACTTCTGGCAGTCTGCTGCTACAGCAACCAGCTTGACCAAAGACCAAGGAGACTTCTTGAGCGAGGATTCGGGAATCAGCACAGTGACCTCATCCCGATCCTCACCCTTGATAGGCTCTACAAGTAGGTGTCTGTTGAATGGTACAAACATCTCTACTCTCCTCTAGTTTCGTCTAATAGTGGCAACCTTCTCGTAGAAATCAAGAAGCTGTTCCATATCTTCTTCGTCCTTAATCAAACGATAAGCCTTGACAGCAAGACGCTGCTGCTCCTTGGACAACCAACCGTTGTCTTCATACTCCTTGCGGAGTTCTCGGCGTTGCTCCTTGAAAGGCTCTTGGGCTTCTTCCAAGGCAGCTACGGATTTAATGTAGTTCTCAATATACTGATCAACTGTCTTTACATCACTCATTAGATTCTCCTTTTCTGAGTTGTGATAACATAATAACACCAATTGACGCTGGTGTCAAGCGTTTTTTTATTTTTTTTATTTATCCACACTTTGCATAGCCACAGGCTGTGCAAGTTACACATCCATCCTGATACACCAGAGCATCAGAACTACATTCGGTACACATCTTATCGCTAGGCACCTCCCCGTCTTTAATGTAAGACTTCAGAATACGAGCAATGCACTTTGAGAAAGAAAACATATCGCTCTCTTTATCCTTCTGTAGTTGCTCAACCATAAACTTAACCTCGGCTCCGTGGCGAAGACCCAACGAGATCATACGAGTAAACGCAGCATCAGTTGGATTATCAAAAGCCTTAACCACATCTTTCACAGTAATACTATCACCATTGTATCCAAATGTCAAGTCATATCTGTTGTTTTTTGTCTTAAAATGTGTTTTTGATAAAGTACCCTTGACGTATCGCTTGGGAATCTCAATCATGCTCGCCTCACCAGCGAGAACTTCATACGGCTTTTCATCCATCAAGCCCACAAGGACAACCCACTTCTCACCCTTAATGGTGGTGTGGTGAATATCACACTCTACAACCTCTGGTCGTTTTGGCGCTGCGTGCTGAGGGAAAACCTCACTACTTGCGTCTTCGTTCGTCACAAGAACGCCAGTCCGAGAACCGTCAACATAAATAGTGACACCCTTCAAGCCCTGCTTCCACGCCTCCAAGTACAACTCAGACACCACGTCAGTTGACGTGCCCTTCGGCAAGTTAATTGTAGAACTAATCGCATGATCAATATTTTTTTGAATCGCTGCCTGAATCTCAATGCGGCGTAGCCAGTCAATCTGATCACTCTCCGTGAAAAACTCTGGTAAAGTGTTCTTGCCAGTGGCATCAAAGTATTCTTGCACGTTGTGGTGGAACACTTCAAACTCTTTCCAGTGGTCTCCCAACTCATCAATGAAATCGTCTTCTGAATATTCTGCCGTCTCTAGCTTTCGTCGTCTCACGTAGGAGTTTCTAAACACAGGCTCAAGACCAGAAGAAGTCTGAGACATGATAGACACCGAACCTGTAGGCGCATTTGTTAGAATAGAAATATTCCTGCGACCGTACTCATGCATCAGTGCACGAATGTCGCTGGGTAGTTCTTTCAAGAACTCGTGATCAACCTCTTTACTACTGTCATAAACAGCGAAAGCTCCACGTTCTCTGCCCAAGATCACACTCTCACGATACGCTTCGTTTCTGAGGGTCGCATAGATAGAGGAAACAACCTCAATAGCGTCCTGAGAATCGTATGGCAACTGCAACCTAGCAAGGGCATCTGCTAACCCGTGTGTACCCAACCCTGTACGACGACCGTTTAGTGCTGCCGTCTTCAGTTTTGCCCACAACTCAACTTCATCCTCGGTGTCACAAGCATCTAGGATTCCCTCAAGTTTCTCAGCCTCTAAAGTGACAAGATCATCTGACAGGCGCATACCTACCTTGACAACTTCAGCAAACTTTTTAAAATTAAATTCTGCTTCTGGCGTGAACGGATTATCAACCAAATGTTTTAAATTCAAAGAGATTAAACGGCAGCTATCATATGCAGACAAGGGGATTTCTGCACAGGGGTTAGTACAGATAGTCTTATACCCCACATCTGAGTAGCATTCTGCTGGGAGGGTTTTTTCAATGTTTCCCCACATGAGCAAGCCCGGTTCAGCAGTTTTCGTCGCCGACTCCACAATAGTATCCCACAGTGCCGAGGCATCAACCTCTTTCGTAACTGTAGGGGTCTCGGATCCGACTGGGTACTGTAAATTAAAAGTTTCCTTTTTCTGCACAGCTTCCATGAAATCATCACTGATTTTAATAGAGACGTTTGCACCCGTGACTTTCGTCAAGTCGTGCTTCATCGTGACAAAGTTTTCAATGTCTGGGTGTCTCACGTCCATCGTTATCATCAGTGCTCCTCGTCTACCGTTCTGACCAATCATACGACAAACGTAAGAATAAAAATCCGCAAAGCTCCATGCGCCAGTGGTCGTACCAGCGGAGTTGTTTACCGATGCTCCGTCTGGACGTAGATTAGATACGTCAAGACCAACGCCACACCGACGCTTAAATAGATTAGCAAGATCTCTGCCTGCGTTAACGATGGAGGAGATGTTATCTTCTGGTGACTCAACCACCACGCAGTTTGATAGCGAGACATTAACATAATTATTTCCGATACCCATCATGGGCGAACCCTGTGGGACAATATATTTGAAATCTTTTAAATATTCGTAAACCTGTTCTTCGGACAATTCGTGACCAGAATTGAAATCTTTTTCAATCCTAGCGAATTCACTCGCAAGCCTGCGGTGCATATCGTCCGGGGTCTTTTCTTTAAATTCCCCCTCTTTATTTTTAAGTGCGTACTTTGTCATCCACACGTTAGTTGCCAGTTCATCACCGCCGAAGTATTTCAGCGTTGAATCATATACCTCATCTCTTGTAAACATTTTTATCATACCCCTTTATTCATTTTGTTAATTTATTCTTTTCTTCCATTGCGGAAGTTTTTGTACTTTTCTTTTAAAGTTTCAGCTTGTCGCTTCGCTGCGTTTGCCGCAAGCGAGCTTGGTGTGTCACCAGTTCTTTCCAAAACTTTAATTTTGACATTGCGAGTTTCCATGAAAATCGGAAACACAATTCCGTCGGGACCGTTTCTGTTCTTGGCTACAAACATTCGTCCCTCGTTCGTATTCTTATCTTCAATGGTCCGAGAGATAGTGCAGATGAAATCGGCAACAAAGCACTTATTGAAAGCCTCTGAAATTGATTCCATCGTGATAACCTCTGCATTCAAGCCCGTCCTATTCGTTTGTGATGCCGTCCACACTGGGCATTGGTATACCTGTGCCAGTGCTCGCATCTCCTCATAAATAGACTCCAACTCGTTTCTTTTTTCTTTTCTCTTGTCAATTGGGCGAAGAAGGTCTCCGTAGTCTACAAGAATCATGTCGGGCTTAATTCCACGAGCAATAAGTTTCTCAAGGTGGTTCGTGATCGTCGCTGTGGTAGCCGTTTTTGTGGGATATTCTTTCACGATAAGACGACCAGTCACATCCTTAATCTGCTCATAAATTTCTTCTTTTCTGGTGAACAGATCGGACAAGCCGATGCCCGTAATGCAACTGTCATATCGTGACGCAACCACGGTATCGCCCAACTCCAAAGTATAATGAACAACGGTCTTACCAGCCTTCAAAGCCTCAGCACCAAGGTGAACGAGGACCATGGACTTACCAACGCCCGTGGGAGCAATCACTACCCCAAGCTCTCCAATGCCGAGACCACCCTGAGTGATAGTATCAATTTTTTTCCAACCTGTGGTGATAGGATCACGAGACTTCAACTCAAAACGGCTCTCAAAGTCTGCCAAATAATCATATCCAAAGTTGTTTTCGGATCCCAACTTCAAAGCGCAGTCAATCTTCTTTCTCACTTCATCATAAGAAGTAGAACTGGCACGTGTGATGAGGTCTGCCGACTCAAGCAGCGCCTCTTTCAATTTCTGCTTCTTGCAGAACTCAAGAGAAACACTCTTAATATACTCAGAGTCTTTGACTTGTGAGTTTGCGGCTAAAATTCTAGCAAAATATTCTCGCACCTGCTTGACAACAACTTCATTCTCCTCGTCAAGCTCTGTACGCAGGAGGGTGGTCATCGCATCCCTAGATGGGTGTGTGCCGTACTTATCCCTATGGGCAAACATCCTCTTGAGAAAAAGTCTCAGGTATTTTACCTCCAAGAATTCAACGTCAAGAACCTCACGAATCTGATCCGAGAACACACGGTCTTCAAAGATCAGATGAACCAAACTTTCTTGAAAGCTGGTGCCAAACTTTGCGAAACTAATTTCCGGTGGTGTCACTTGTTACTCCTTTTTCAAACGAAATCTTTTTTAAGATTTGGAAAAGGTCGTTCCAGTTCCATTCACCAAACCCGTCCATAACCATCATCTTGCGAATCTCGGTCTTGTTAAAGTGGTACTCAAAATCATCAATTGTATCATTAATCTTCTGGTTACCTTGTGCAGAAATGCTTGGAACATATAGCTGCATCATTTTATAGTTTAACCTAATTGTGTCTTCTTGTTCAACTATATTTTTAAAAACTTTTAGTCCCGACTCTTTAGCCTGCTCCTCTGCGTATTCCAGTATACTATCAATCGTGTGAGACTTCTCCTCCGACAAGAAAGAAAACCTCTTTGCAACAGTTGGCAACCCCACCCCTTGGACACCGGGCAGGTTATCAGATTTATCGCCAGCGATAGCACGAGCAAGGGCAAAGTTTGCTGGGTGGATGCCAAACTTATCAATAATATTGTTCTTGTTCAAGACCTCCTTTTGGATTGGTCTGAACACAACGGTGGAGTCATCACACAACTGAAAAAAATCTTTGTCGCTGGAAACGATAACCTTCTGATAGTCATCAAAACGACCGTGCTGAATCACGGCAGAAATAATATCATCTGCCTCTACATTGTCCAACACAAGCTGCATGATAGGCGTGCAGTTTAGATACTCAAAGAGCCTTGTCTGTTGCCAGATTTTATTTTCTATCTCCTCTGACTCTGACAAGTTTCTTATCTGCCTGTTAAGACGGATGGGTTTGCGACCAGCCTTATATTCCTTGACAGTGCTCTTGCGGCGGGATGAGCCGCCTGCACCATCCCAACAAACCACGATCTCATCTGGGCTTGTCTCTCTGCATAGCTTCTGAAGGATCTTCAGGAATCCCTTGAGACCACCAATCGGCTGACCGTTTGTGGATAGGCTTGGGTCTACAATGTAAGCTCTGAAGTACATGTTGAGGGCATCAATAACCAACACCCTTTTCTTTTTATTATTCGTCATATCCAACCTCTATCTTTTTGTCTTGGAGGTGGTACGACCCCCAGCTTTTATCACCTGTGGTGTATACCACTCTCTTTATTCCTACAAACTTCATAGCCTCGTGGCACATGGAGCAGGGCTTGCTCATTTTCCATCGCCCTTTTTTATTGATTCTTGCAACATACATCGTGGCACCCTGCGTTGACGATCTATCAATCCCAAGCACACAAGCTAGTTCGGCATGGTGTGTTGCCCTGCCGGGAGCGGTTCTGAACCTTTGACCAAAAGAGGTGTGGTTGTCGCTATTGGCTGCAACATTAATGATAGAACCACCTCGGATCAGAACCGCCCCATGACGGAAAGTGCAGTGACCAGATTGCTCTGCTGCTTTCGCTGCCATCCTCAAGCGGCGAATCTCTTTACACACAAATAACTCCAAAAAAAATGCCCTTAATCATGTAATCATTATACACAACTAAAGGCACATTGTCAAGCGTTTTTTTTATTCCACTTCTGGTGTCGGGGTATCTTCGTCACCATCAATGTCGTAAAAGTCTGCTGCGCTGCCTTGCCGCTTGTCAAATTTCAAGACAACCTCCTCATCCATCAATTCAAGAATGCGATTCCTGAACTTCTCGTTTGCCATCTTCTCCATCCACCGACCGGGCTGGAACTTTTCTGTGGTGCCATCAGAGTGTGTTAGTGTGTACCAAGACCCGGCAGAAACAAGGTGTTCCGAACTCTTGACTGCCTCAAACCAACTCTCCTCGTCTTGGATTCCAACTTCACCGCCCCAAAGAATCTTGAACGCACACTGGCGACCGGCTGTACCGAATCGGGATTTCTCCAGCTTCACCTTCACCTCCGAGCCAATCCGGAATCCACGGTCATCCATGATAAATGAAGCCTTCGCTTTCCGACCCGTCAGCCATACACGCAAACTATATGTATAGTGCATAGCCTTGCCACCGGGAGTGAAATAGGGTGTCGTCATCGCTTCTGCAACATTACTGGTAATATTGGTCTTCAACTGATTCAACACCACCAACGTCGCCTCTGCATTTGCAATAGGCTGGACGAGCTTGGACATTCCCTTTGACAAAATCCTTGGCTTAACAGCCATGCTAGACAGTGGATTAAAGTCTCCCGCAATATCGGTCTCGCTTGGTGTGAGTGCCAAACTATCCCAGACGAAAAGAATCCTGTTCTCTGCTTGAGAAAGAATGTCCTCAATCGTCTCCAAGACGAACTCTACGGAAGTCGCCTGAATATATAAAATGTTGTCAGCATCGCAACCAGCGGCAGTTAAAAAGTCAGAAGAAATAGCAGATTCTGAATCAAAATAGACAACATCAATCCCCATCTTCTGAGCATTCGCAGCAACCTGAGCAGCCATGTACGACTTCCCTGTTGCTTCAAGACCTGCGATCTCGGAAACCTTCCCAACAGGGATGCCTCCTCGTTTACCTCGGCAAATAATAGAGTCAAGCCAGCGAGAACCTGTCGGGATGAAATCTTTAACATCGGTTGGGTTTTCGTCTGCTAGACTATAAGCCACATTTTGTCCATGCTTTTTATTAATAGCAGCCCTCATGTCCGCAATAGACATTTTACCTGCACCTTTGTTTTTGCTTCTTGCCATAGTAGCATTACTCCATTGTTTTCAGTTATAAAATTGTAGGGCACCTGTTGACCCTGTGCCCTCCCGTGGGTATCTACAACTTTAACTTAGAAGATCGTTAAAGGCTTGCTCAACCGAGTTTGTGTTCTCGGTGGTGGTGGTGTTTCCACCATACTTCGTAGTCTCAGACGAAGTTTCCTCCGGGTTGTCAGATGCAAGATACTCGTCAAGCATCGTCTGAACCTGAGCCGGAGTCTTGCGCTCAAACAAGCCGTCAAAGTCTGGAACAGTTTCCAGCAGCTTTGCACACTCCTCTGGTGAGATGTCCGGACAAATCGCTGAAGTGCGACGGTGCGGAGTGAGGCGAGTAACAGGGAACGCTGCACCCTGCGGCTTACCGTATTGTAGAGTGAGGTCCGTACCCTCTGAAGGATCCGTAATGTCACCATACTCCGGATTAAGAACGAGGTTTAGAAGCTGTTCGTAAACAGTCTTACCAAAGCCCCAGACTCGGACACCCTGATTCTCCTCTCCACGCACAATCACGGGAGCAAAGAAACGTTGACGTGCATTAAGAGACTTCGCCATCTTAATACTGTCGTCAGTACCCTCTTGATACAAAGAACGAATGAAATCGTTCAGAGGATCATCCTCACCAAAATTCTTCTTTGGCGAAAGGAACCCTGCGTTCTGTCCCAAATTATAGTGGAACCAAAACTCCTTAAAGGGATCGCCGTCAGCGGTCGGAACAATACGAATTGTCTGCTCCCCATCTGCTGGTCGCCAGAAGTTGCTCTTTGAGTTTGAGCGCCCTCCGTTTTGAAGTCGTGACAGCTTCTCTCGCATCTTGTTAATATCAATACCCATTATGTTTCTCCTTGTAGTTGTGGGTTAATTACCCTTGAGTATAAACAGCAAATTTTCTGCTTATCTGTTTTATATTTTACACCACTTCACTGGTGTTGTTAAGTGAAAAGATCGTATTTTCTTCTACGTTCTCATAACTGGTCTCAGTTGTGGTAGTGTTCCAGTTGAAAACTCGGAAACCACTGTTTTCCACATCCCAGACAAGCTCAAGCCCATCCGCTAGGTTCCGGGCTGTACCAGTACCAGAGACTTGCTCGTTTAGAAACTGCTCTGGTAGATCGTTGAGGCGCACGAACGTCATTGTTCGCTCATCGCCAGACTTCTTAGTAAATGTACCTGTATACATTTTCATGTTCATCATCTTCTCCTTTTTGTTAATGATGTTTTGTTATTATAACCTATCCCTGACCCTGTGTCAAGAACTTTTTTAAATTATTTTCATTTTGTACTTCATCCGCAAAAGCAATGAAGTAAGCATAGTCTTCATCATACTTCGTCTCATTAATCTGAAACGAGACTTTGACATTTTCTTTTTGTGACTTCTCCCTCATCTTAGATTTTAGATTCTTGAAAAACTCTCCGTCCTCAACCGAGGATTTATTGATACCAATATAATACACCTTTTCTCTGATATTGTCAAGAGGAAAAAGCAAATTTTCTTCAAAATTTTCTGGGTTGACAACTCCGTAAGAACAAATTCGGTGGTGTTCCTCTGCTTCGGCAAGATTCTTAAACACAGGCTCCGTGTTGGAAAATACGTTCACCATGTGAACTGTTCCAACTAGCGCATCGTTGAGTGCATCATAATAGCCACGTACAGGCAAGTCTCCAAGCACAGCTTCAAGAGACGGATTGTAAACAAGAGAAATATTATCAAACAAGCCCGAGCGTGCATACTCCTGTAGAACATGAAAACTGATCCTGTTTAAGATATATTTCTTACCCCCCATGAGGGCAATATCTGGCGTGATGTAAACGAGTCTCAAGTTACAATGTCTTATTTGACTCAAGATCCGCAAAGACGCTCCTGCAATCTTGCCGCCGCCTGCAAGGATGAAGGTGACGTTGGTGCCTTCTGAGAAGTCAGAGAAAAAATCAGACATGTCAGGGCACGAAGACTCATACTCCTCAGAAGTCTTTTGCTCTGGCATTGAGAAAACACCTTCACCTTCCGGAAGACCAGAATCAATTTTATACACCTTGTACTGTGGGTATCTCTTAAAAGACTCTGCCACTGCACAGCCTGCCCCACCTAATCCTACTATTGCGTCCATTTATTTATTTCCCTCATGTCTCCAAAGTTACGTCCGACCCTCATGTTGGTCTTGAAACGTCCAAGTTCCGTATCTGAAAAAATCTTAACTAACTCTGGTATAATATAACACTCATCAGCCTTCATGTCAAGCACTAAATTGTCATGAATGCAAAAAGATACAAAAGAATTCAACCCAGTCATGCGTTCATCCACCGCTAACATTCTCCTCAAAAGCAGATCGCTGGTCGTGCTCTGGATAATATAGTTCAGTGCATGTTTCTCGTCAGCCGGAATTGTTCTGGAAAAAAAGGTATTCACTTGGCTCCCGGTGAAGTATTTTTGTACCACCGCCTCACGATCATACATGCTATCCAGAGAAGCATCTTTCCTTTCTGGATTATACATCCAAGCAAACACTTTTCTTTTCGCTTCGTCTCTAGTCTCGTTCCCATCAAAAACATTCTTTATGTTCCAGTCGTGAATATCTCCTTCTGGCTGGTTCTTCCCCACCAGTGCTAGGAGTGTCCGAAGCTCTGCGGCGTTAAAATCTAGTTCAACCAAATAGTCATTCTTCGGCTCTATAACATTTCGCAACTCACGACTCATGTTGTGAATAGGGAAGGAATTTTTGTGTGTAGATAGGCGACCAGTCTTTGTTCCAAATAAATTATATTTCACTGTTTGATCACCCTGTCTAAACTTTTTCCAAAAGTTACGAACATGTGGCTTAACCATCTCGCTGGAAATATTGTCAAAGTTCAGAGCAAGGGGTTGTTGTCCTATGCGTGAAATCAACTTAGCCGCTTGAGACAGGAATTCATAATTTTTCGGCTTATCATATGTCTCAAAGACGTGTGCACAAATCTGATTTTTGACCTCGCAATACTCCTTCAAATATCTTTCGGGAACAAGTTCATAAAAACAGTGATCTTGCAACGAGACTTTCGCTGAGGAAAAAGATCTGATGTAAGCCTTCATCCTGTTTGACACACTGCTCCACTCTGCCTTTAGTTCGTCAGGACAAACGTCTGTCAGGGAGGCACCACCCGTGTAGATCTGTGCGTATTCAACAGTGTCGTCTGCAACGTGAGGAGAGAAAGACCAAGTAGCTGTTAGTTCAGCATCCGGCTTTTCGTCATAATAAATCTCGCCATTGGCATAAACCGCTGCACAATGTTTCTTGTCGTCCAATATCTGGAATATCATCTAACACCTTATTGGTAAAAACTAAAGCTCTTTGTCTTATTTATTCTTCTTGTTTCCAATATATCATGCAGTTGACCAGTTGTCAAGTCTTTTTTGTCAAAAATTTCTCTGGTCTTGGGAGTGCTGCACGGATCCATGTTCTCGTGCAGGTATTTCATAGCCTCATTTTTATTCTTGACTCTTAAAATTTCTCTCGCTCGGTAAACAACACGATCAAAGGTTGCCTGATTCCACGACTTCTTACACTCAAGCGCACGAACATATGCATACAGCTTGATGAAGTAATGATCTGAGTATTGCGAGAACAATTCTTCTTCCGTATATGTCATTCTCTCCTCCAAGGCTGGGTTTTCTGTTCCATACTCTGCGTCAATAATTTGAACCACCGGATTCGCACTGACATAAGAATTATACCACCCCCACAGGAAATGTTTAAAATTTTCTAGCTCATACTCATAAATTTTTATGTAATAATCGGAGTAGAACTTGTCCCGAGTTGAGCCGCACCTCTTAATACTTCGCTGCATACCACGAGAATCCAGATCTGGAACCAATCTCCACGGAGCGTTCTTGTCAATTTTAAATCCGTGACGATTCGCCGCCTTTTTGAAGAACTCAAAGTTTCTATCTGAAAGATACGCAGCCTTGAGAGAGTCTAAATCGTGCGGAGCTTCGGCGATCTCTATAACCATCCCACTGTAATGTGGTGTTGCCTTGTGTGAGAGAAAAAAACCTTCCCTAGTCCAAGGTAGTTTGGATGTTGTCCTGTGTAGAAAATCAAGAAACACGCCAACAAAACTTTCAAAGTCCTTGATCTTATGATCGTTCGGGGTTGACATAAAAGGACCAGTGAAAACATCATAAAGGACTGAATTATAATTTTTATACTGCATATGCAAACTCAACCACCCCAAGGTCGGCTTCAAGTTTCCATACAGAGATCTCTCTGCATCAATATCTCCACGAAAAATCGCCTTGTTCACGTGAGCGACAAGCGCCTTCCAAGCCTCAGCGATGGGTGGGATTACTAAAATTGTTTTTTCATCAGAAGAAGTAATTTGTCTAAGAAACCTCTCGTTCGCAACAACTGGTTCTTTCCTGTCGTTGACCCTTCCGAAATACCCATTCTTATACCAGAAATCACACTCTGCGTCTTTAAAAATAAAACAGTCGTACACGTCCCTAAAGTAAAAGGAGCCAAAAGCATTTAATTTATTAGATCCTTGAGGGTTAGTAATGTCATCGTTGCTTGCTAAATCTTTTCTTTTCATTTTCTACCCCCCTATGCCCGGTAACTCGCCCGGTGGTCCTCCGGGAACCGTAGCCGTTGGTGCCTTTTCTTCCGACTCCTCACAATCCTCATTAGGAGGACATTTCTTAGGCTGGCAATACTTGTTAGTCCCAGTCTTCTTGCCCTCGCCCATGGATTGCCAAATGCATGTAAGTTTGGTTTCAAACTTTCCCGACTCAATAAAATTCTGCGCCTTGGTGACAAGATAATAGCCACCAATACCTAAGATGTTTGCCGGGGATCCTTTCGTACCCCCGTCGCCATAGACAGAGAATGCGCCGGGATCAATAAAGACCATCTGACCGGGAACAAACATCGTGTTACCAACCATGTCCACATCGGCATTGTACATTGCACGTAGAGCAAGGTTTCCGGGACCGTCTGCCTGAATTCTTGACGCTGCAACATGAGGAGCATCCTCTCGCTTGAAACTGACCTTCTTGACGAGACCACGATCTGCACCCAACACAAAGTGATAAACACCCAAAGCAGAATCACGCTGTTCCCGTGTCTCACCACCGGAGGGTGGTCCCATGTTGGTGCTCGCACCTGATGCGTAGATAAAATAATAACTACCCGACTTCAACCCTGCGGCGTTGTCTCCTGACGGGTAATCTAAAACCTTCAAGCTGCCAATGTTGGTGGTGCTGTTGTTTCCAAACGAATTAACAGACTTTTTTCCCGTTATCCTACACCTCAAGTCATCAGACAGTGGCAACTCTAGAACTCTAGAATTTAGCTTTGTGCGATACCCGTTGGCACACGCACCAAAACAATCTTTACCCATCGCATTGGAGACCAAGCTCATAATTAAATTCTGTAAGAAATCCTTCAGCGGCCATTTTTCTCGCTGAGGTACGACAGCTTGCTCAAAGAACCAAATCTTAAACATGTTTAATGAAATCGGAATGTCACCCAAGCAAACATTTTTTCTTTCCCCCGAAATAGGATCTCTATAGTCAAAAGGACCAATGATGTTTCTAATCTCTTTAAGACCACTCTCTCTGCGTGCCGCTGCGAAAGCGACTTCTAAGATTCCACCAAGATATAAGAAGTTTAAGCGAACATGATTCTTCTTTGGGTTAGATGGTAGCATGGATGCCAAGAGACCAGTACCTCCCTCCTCAGTCTGCGTGTCTTCTTTTAATTCTGTGGCTATTTCTTTTCTCTCATCTGGATCTTTCTCTCCTTGGAGTTCTTCTGCTGCTGCCTTAACATCTCCAAACGAACCTCCGGGAGATCTCTGTGGCGCATTGTTCGCCCACTCTGGGTTTTTAGCTCTGGCTTCTCTCATCTTCTTCACCCGAGCTTTAATCTGATCTGCCTTAGATGCCAAGTCACCACCGACGAGTCCAAAAAAAGAACTTTCTGTAAAAACGTCAATCTGATCGTGTGGAACATCAATAAATAAAACATGCCCCCTGTCTTCTAGGGCAGACAAGAAAGTTTTATATCTTTCAGTGTTTATCGCATCCTGTAGTTCTTCAGACTTCTCTTTCATCTCATCAGCGGTTTCCTGTGCGTCTTCAGATCTCTGGGTTCCGTCTGGACACTTCTTATTGGTGATGGCTTTCGCAGCACCCGATAAAGCGTTAGCGACCTCGCCCACCATTCTGCTCACCATGCTGTCTGAAAGCAAAACATCAGCCTTCGGATCTGCCATAACACCTTCTGGTGCTGCCATGTAATCAATCGTCAGTGTAACCATTCCAATGTCGTCAAATGAAATGTCGTGCTTTACCATTGTAAGAAAAAAAGTTGATGACGCTTGTTGCATCACGCTTGCCGCCGCTTGGGTTTCCTCATCTGCACCTTGAGGAGCCGCCCAGCCAACCGTTGCTTTGATTCTAAAGTATTTATTATTATATGTTCTGCCGCCCGTGCAGGGTTCTGTTTTAAATTTTGCGTTTTGATGAATCAGATCAACATATCGGACAGTCTTCTCGGAACCAGTAGCACTAAAAGCGCCATTCTCAGCCTTAATCGCCTTAGACTTCACTGGACTGAACATCTCGTCCATGCTCTGAAAATACATTACCAGTTTTGCCTCTACCATTCGGTCAGCCTCTACTGGGTTACCACCTGCAAGATTGAACTCAAAACTTTTTATGCCGCAACCGGCACCTCGCCCACGGCGACTAGACAAGATCCCATCTAAAGTATCGTTGGTTAGCGAGTTTTCAAAGATTAACTCGTACTCCTCCCCTTCCGACTTCTCCGACTCGTAATAAACTTTGTATAATTTAATATATGGTGTCAGGGCAGCAATTGATGCAGGCTTCAACTTCATAATGTCGCCGAGACCTTTTCTCGTTACGAGGCTTGTTATGAACTTTACAGGGTCATCGCCATTTAGCTTCATCAACCCCTTATATCTTCGGGCAGCACCCCATGACTCAAACACGTCCATGTTAGAAAGCAAGAAGCACTGCTCGTTGAGCCTTCTATCCGCTGCAACTTCCTCATCTGAACCTTTGTGTTCTTCTCTTTCACTCATTTTATCCCCTCACCACACGAAGTGCGTCTGGTAGTGGCACCGGAACAACGATCATCTCTCCTAATTCCACATGAGACTCTGTAGGTTTTGAATTGAATCTGGCAATCACCCACCAAAAAGAAGAATCACCATAATATTTGTGTGCGAGCTTATAAAAGCGGTCGCCAACTGACCACACGTGAGTGATAGTCTCAACTTGTGCAGCTAAATCTGGGGTTATCTCTCTCATCTTCGGAGTTGGATAATGATCAATAAACTTGACACCCCTCTTGCGGAAAGTCTCCTCGTACATTTCGTCCTGATTTCTTATTGTGCTTCTGTCAATCCTCTTTCCCATAGTTATTAGCCTCCAAACCCACGGCGAATTGCTGCCTCTGCCCGACCAGCTACCGATGCTGGTTCTGCTGCTGCATCAGGACTCGCATTGCCATTCGCTGATGGTGGTGCTGGTAAAACCGTTTTACCTTTATTGTATGGGTATTGCGCTGGAAAGAGATCTCCGCCCTCCGTCTTGTATCCCAAGTCGTGAGTGTGCATAACAGTAAACGTGCAAGTCAACGCAATCGTTTGCGGGTAAACATACGCACCACCGTCACTCTCAAAAAACCCTTGATCTAGATCGGGCGAATATGCAAAGCCGTCAATGGTTCCTGTCAAGCCACCCTCTTTGGCAGACACACCCGGTGCTCCCGATGCTGCATCTTGCACAAGATTAGCAAACTTTAATCTAATTAATGGAGAACCTTTCATCGTAGTTCCCTCGTAAGACGGATACAACATTTTAAATAGTTGAGAACATTTCTCCATATTGCTCTCAGCTTCTTCAGCGCCGTCTGCTACACAATCCCACGAAATACTAATTGTTCTGGTCGTGCCTTTGAAGGTCTGAATGGGATCCATTCTACCGTACACGTCCTCACTGTTCCACTCAGAAGCAAAAGAGTCTTCAAAGTCTGTAAGGAAAGCTCTAAATTTTACTGTGTCGCCAGTCAGCACTGAAAAGAATTCAATTACTTGTCCTCGCTGCTCTTGGCGGGCTGGACCGTTGACATATCCTGTATTTTCTGCCATTTTATTTTACCTCAGTTAACTTAATTAGTTCTTAGGTTGTGTTTATCTTCTAAATGAACATCAATAGCTCTGCCAAGCTCACGCCCGTTCAGTTCTAAGACAATATCCTTGCTGGCTCCTGACTCTCCACCGCCAGAACTTGACTCTCCACTGTTAATCTGTTTCAGTGCTTGGACAAATGCATCAACACTTGGTGCTTTATATTTAGCTTGTACATCTGCGTAAACAGCCGCCTGTTCAACGAGACCCGAGACGTTCTCCACAGCTTCTGGGGTTACCTTAACTGACGCATCCGCTACCGAGGTCATCAATGTGGACATTGCAAAAGCCTTCTCCTCTGGCATGAGGGCAAGTGCCGATGAAACGCCGATGACACCGAATGCTATCTCCCACATCACATCTGCAATGTTTTTCAAGTCTGACAGAGCAGCAAGCCCCTCAAAGAACTGACCAAGCGCCACCGCCTTTTCGGTCGGTACAGACTCAAAGCTCGTAGCCAACATGGAAAGAGCATTTTGGAATACTCCAATACCAGTTGAGAAGAATGGTAGAGATGCGGCAAGTCCAACCGCCAACATTGAGAATGCAAAAGTAACAAGACCCGGACCCATCTTTGCAAGCCCTTCACCAATCGCTGGTAATTGCGCTGCAAACGGAGCAATTAAAGCAATAGCCTCACCGAATCGGAAAAGTGGACCTGCTAAGAAGTATAAGGCTGGTGCTAATATAAACGATGCAATAGCAAACGGTAATGCTCCAAGCAGAAGCGTTATTCCTGAGTCCGCTATACCCCGAGCGAACACCGGCAACGCCTCACCAATCTCATGCATCATCTTGCCTGATCCCGGTTTCCAAACCTTCAGCGCAAGACCAAGAACCATCAAGCCCGGTGCTGCTGCTAGTGCACCAATACCAAAAAGAATACCACCATAGAACATAGGCAGCCCAGCCATCGCCATTGCCAATGCAAAAACAGGTAGCACAACTGCCAACCCTTCCATGATTTGATAAGATTTCTTGCCAAAAATCTTGAGCGCCAGTCCTAGAATAAGTAGACCGCCTGCCACCGCTAGGGCTCCACCGGTAAATGTCGTACCTGCCATGTACATAAATGGCGCAGCAAAGAACAACCCAAGTGAGAAAGCGATCAATGCGGGTGCAAGCCGTGTCATGGTTTTAGCTGATTTTCTGTCAAAAAGTTTTAATCCCATACCGATGGCTAAAAGACCCAGACCGATTAACAGTGCTGCCGGTGCAAACGTCGCTGCCGCCAACAGCATCAGCGGAGATGCAAAGAACAGCGAGAGTGCAAACAGTGCAAGAGTCGGACCAAGCAATGCCATGACTGGAATTGTCTTGTCGTTGAATAATAATAAAGCCATACCGATCAGCAACAACCCTGTTCCAACTAGAATCGCCGCTGGAGCAAACAGGGCACCTGCAATCAGCATTAATGGCGCTGAGAATATTAGACCTGCCGCCAGAACGGATAATGCTGGTCCCAAGAGAGCCATAATCAATACCGTCTCAAAGCCGAATAGTTGAAGTGCTGCTCCCAAGACTCCCAAACCGACTCCAAGTAGGAGTGCCGCTGGTGCTATGACAAGTGCCGCTGATCCAAAAGGAATAGATGCAGCCAAAAGAGCCCCTGCGAACATCGGCAAGAAAATTGACAGCAGAATCATTCCCGGAATTCCCAAGGTCGCAATCGCAAGACCCACGCCCAGTACGGCGAACCCGATACCAAGAGCAACCGCCGCTGGTGCTATCGCTCCCGCTGCCAGACCCATTGGAATTGCCGATGCCAACAGAGACATTGCAAAAGCCGGTAAGACCGCAGACAACAAGACCATACTTGGAATGCCCAGCATCCCAATCAGCAAGCCCACACCTAGAACAGCAAAACCGTACCCCAATGCCACAGCCGCTGGAACCATCATCGCTGCTGCCACCATGAGAAGTGGTGCTGATGCAAACAATGAAATTGCAAAAGCAGGCAAGACCATGGCGAGCGCAGCCATTGCTGGAATCCCTAATGTCGCAATCATCAGACCGACCCCAAGTGCCGCAAAGCCGACACCCAGTCCGATGAGGGCAGGCACGGCAATCGCCGAAGTAGCTAGAAGTGGAGCAGCCATCGCCATAGCTATGGCAAATGGTACAATCGTGAGTGTTAATCCAATCATCGCCAAGAATGATTTTCCATCAAAAAGTTTCAGAGCCGCACCAAAGATTAAAAGACCCACCGATCCCACAATGAGACCCGGTGCCATTGCCATCATGCCCTGACCAATTCCCGCTGCTGATATAACAAATAAAGGAATAATTGGTGCCATCAAGGCAACCATGCCGACGAACGCCAATAGGGTCGCCATAAACATTCCAAGACCAAAGACAGCCGGTAAAATCGCATCAGGCATCTGCATGAACGCCTTGACTAAAGATACAATAGAATAGACAACAATTGCTGCCGAAATAGCAACGAGTCCCATGCCAAGCGCAATAGCCGCAAGTGCACCAACAGCGAGGATTGCCGGTGGAGATCCTAATGCTGCCATGCCAGCAGCGAGACCAAGCATACCGCCGCTTGCTGGTCCTGCTGTTGTCGCAACTGCTGTTTGAGCCACCGCCTGTTTTCCGAACACCAGTGCCAAAAGACTTGAAGCGGCAGCAAGAGCATAGCGACCAACAGCCGCTGCTTTCTCCGCTATCGTCAAGGCAATCGTCTTCGCCGTCGCAAAAGCACTAGCCGCTGCCATTCTTAGAGAGGCTAGAATACCCATGTTTTTAGCTGCCGTGTTGGCTGTAGTAGCTGTGGTGTTTATACTCGTGGCACCCGTGTTCACGCCCTTCGCAGTAGTGTTTCCTGCGGTCGCTGCGGTGTTGAGACCTTCTTGTGTCGTTGCTCCCGCTGTTGCTGCTGCGTTCTGAGCTTCAGACAACGCATTCGCATTCGTCGCAGTAGAGTTCATACCCTTCGCAGTGGTGTTCGCTGTGGTCTGTGACGTGTTAAGAGCTTCTTGTGTTGTTGCCGCCTGTGTCTGAACCGCATTTTGTGCCTCGGCTACTGCGTTAGCATTCGTGGCAGTGGTATTTGTTCCCTTAGCTGCCGTGTTTTGAACAGCCGTGTTTGTGCTCATCTGTTTACATAAAGTTTCTTTATCGCAGGCTAAGGCGGCTTGTGTCTGAGCCGCCTCTTGTGCTTTCGTCGCTGCCACGTCGTTCATCTTGGCGATTTGTGAGGCTGTTAACTCTGCCTGCTCTTTCTTGTCTAGTATACCTAACATCTTCTTAATGGCAGTCAGTTGCTTTAATCCGTTGTACATCAGAGCATATACGCCAATTGCCCCTATAAGAACGGGCAAAAGCATACCACCTGTAACGTCATTAATTCCTAGAAGTATGTTAAAAAATCCATGTAGCATGTTTACAAGCGGCTGAACCGCTACAGCCAACTGCTGAACCACCATCATTAATTTTTCTTTTACGGAGACTGAAGCCTGAGTCCTTTTTTCTAGCTCGGCTTGCGATACTGCATTCTCCTCAGCCTTGCGCTGAGCTTCTTCATAGCCTGCCAAGCCTCCGCTAAACATCTTGTTGGCTTCAGCCATGTCGGAGATGCCAGCAGCATTGGCGACAGCCATTCTTTCAAAACGATTCATTGAAGACCAACTTTTACCAGAAGCCTCTACGCCTTGCAAAAGAAGTTTAATTCTTTCTTCTTCAGATGCATTAATCATCTCGTAAGAGTTCAATAAATCGCCGCCAAGAATATTATTTAATTTACCAACGGCTGAAGCAGCGCCTTCAAATGTGTCAAACTGACTGGTGAATCCCAAAAGGGTGTTCATCTCAACACCCAGACCCTTAGCTGCTGCCATTACTTTTTTGAAAATCTTCGGCGCATCTTTTCCATACTGTGCAAGGGCTGGCATAGCGTTTTCAAACTCTTGCGCCATCTTGCCAACAGGAACACCGATCCCCATCGCTGTTCTCGCAAGTTCGTCATTGGTTGCCATAGCTTGCTGGGCTGTCATGCCCATGCCCTTCATTAGCTGGTCGTTTATTTTACCAGTGGTCTGGGCTGAGACTCCCAACCTCTCCATTCGTGCTGTCTGTGCCACTAGGGCAGTCTGAACCTCGGATGATGCGTCAGAAAATCCTGACATGCTCTCGTTCAATCCTTGAATCGCCTGAGCAGCGCCATCAATACTCACACCAAAGCGGGCATTGGAGTCTGCCACATCCATGATCATGTCATTGTATCTGTGTCCTTGTCCGGTAGCAGCAGCAAGAGAAGCCGACGCACTGTCAAATTGCCAGACCGCCATCATGGTAGATTCTTGAATCTTCATGAGAGCACCACCGAGAAGATTCGCTGGACTCATCATTGTCATGATGGAACCCTGCAACATTTTCATGCGGGTGCCTAGCTCGGAAAACCCACCTTTAGCCATTGAACCCCAGAGAGTTTG
>Ga0163109_10000133_pt1 | contig 59089 bp, 81 predicted proteins | sample CRUFie1St13metaG_FD_108704 | JGI IMG/M metagenome (GOLD analysis project Ga0163109, IMG submission 108704) | Marine microbial communities from the Costa Rica Dome - CRUD Field 142mm St13 metaG | ecosystem: Environmental > Aquatic > Marine > Oceanic > Photic zone | place: Costa Rica: the Eastern...
CGCATCAGTAATACCATATCCACCAAGTGTGGTTGGTTTTCCTGTAAGGTCAGCAAACGCAACGGTTGTTAAATAATCTGTACCTGCCACTGCCGCTGAAATGTTTCCTGCACCGTCTGCTTTGACTATTCCTGTGATAGCACCAACAATTGGATCTGTTTCTGTAACTGTCAAACCTGTAACAGTTGCACCCGTAAAGTCAACTTGTGTTCCGCTTGGGAAGTCAACACTAGTACCACTACTACCTATTGACACTAATGTTGTTTGTGTTGTACCAATGTTTACATTACCTGGTTGTAATGCTCCACTACCACCTGTAATATTTGCATCACCACCTATGCTGTTTATTTCAACAGCATCACCACCTGAGATTGCTAAATCATTGCCATCTGCAACACCTGCTCCTACTGCCTCTGCTTCTAAACCAGTACCAGTCAAAGAACCGCCTGTTGTAAGTGCATCTGTTATTCCATAACCTGCAAGTGTAGTCGGTTTTCCTGATAATGAACCAAATGCTCCATCAAATCCTGTAATAGTAATATTGCCTTCTGCATTACTGGCTGTGGTAATACCTGTGCCGCCAAGTATTAGGAAACTTTCACCTTCACTAATAGTTCTAATAGTAGAGTCATCAGCACCTACACCAATGTTGGTAAATGCCGCTCCACCACCACCGCCTCCACTGATTGTGATATTGCCTGAACCTAGAAGACTTTCTCCATTTACGGTTTTGATGTTTGTTCCGCTTACCAATGCTGATTGTGCATCAGTAATACCGTACCCTGATATTGTAGTTGGAGTGCTTGTAATATTTGAAAATGCTATTGTAACACCAGTTAGAGCACTACCATCTATTGCTGGTAAAGCACCTGTAAGTGTTGTGGCGTTTAATGTGCCGTTTACACTATCAACCAATACAGTAGAATCTGCGGCTACAACGTCTATTGATTGCGTTGAACCACTTTGTATTACAATACTTGATGTAGCATTTGTAATTGCAGTGTCAACTTGTGTTTGTGTGTATGCATCTGTAATGCCATATCCTGCAAGTGTAGTTGGGGTGTTTGTTAAATTACTGTAATCAAGGCTTGCACTAATTGATCCTGTAGCTGTAATATTACCTGTGATATTTAAATTACCAATACCTGTAATATCATTACCGCTGAGATCTAAATTACCACCAAGAGCGGGAGTTGTATCTGAACCTAGTGTAGTAGTAGTGCCTGTGTATACTTCATCAAAGTTGTCATTGATTTTGTCAAATGCTGAACGAAGGCTTTCACCGTCTCCTGTTAATTCACCTGATCCAATGTTAATTGTTTGCTTTGCCATTTTTCCACCTTAATGATTTAATTTTATACTAGTTACACTACCGTCAGTCCAATTAGAAATATATACTCGTACCCAAACAAAGTTACCTGTAAAATTATATGATTTACTAGAAGTTTCGTTTGCAGTGTATTCTAGTTTAGTAGAGGTGCTCATAACTAGTTTTCCAGTAGTATCAATAGTTTGTCCACTACCTAGTGCTATTGGAAAATAATCATCTGCTGTAGGATTAATAGCAAGAGTTCCTTGCAATTCTATATTGCCTAAAAATCCATTTAGGTCAATTTGAAGTGTGTGTAATCCGTCACTACGTCCGTAGTATCCGTCACCTTTGAATTTTTCACCTGTATGGGTTTGTACGCTACTATCCCCTACATGTGTTTGATTTGATATAATTGTTTCACTATTGCTTGGCATAGTATTATTTATCAGAATTAGCATATGACACTAATTTGTCAATACGCTGAACTTTTCCGATAAACAAGTTCAATAGTTGTAGTATTTTGTCGTCTCTTACGAAAAAGTAGAATCCTCTACAAAACCCGTTATTTTCTATTGTTTCTAAGCACACACGCCCTGCTTTTGCTTTTCCTGGATTGTTCCTTATCCAACTTGCAAGATTGGCGTCTACTGTGCTATCTAAAGTAACCTTGTACAAATATTCAGGTTCTTCTTCTAGGACAATTACATTTTTTTCAAGTGTGGGTAAATTTTGGTTAGGTTCCCAAAACTCAAATGTAGATTTTATTTTTTCACTTATGTATTGAAGCCAATCATAATCATGTGAGTAAACCTGCATGTAAGGATTTTGTATACGAAGTTTATAATCATCTTGTTTTGAAAATTCAATATAAAGATCTCTAGCTTCAAGAAAGGTTTCAACTTCATATTTGTGTTCTTTTAGATAAGCTACTCTAATTAATGGCAATCCTTGATCATATTTTTGTTGTAGCCTATCTATTTCTTGTTTTGCAAAAGAAAGATTTTTGTCGCGAAAAATATGTCCTAGATTGTTTTTTAAAGTGACTTTATAAGGATATTGATCATAGAATAGTTTTGTAGTTTCAAACCTTTTCAACAACTTTTGTTCCTTTGGTTTCTAAAACAATTTCGCCTTTAGCAATATTTACATTTAATTTGCCACCGTCTTTAAGATCACCAAACAACAGTTCTCTAGCCAATTTACGTTTTATTTCTCTATCAATCACACGTTGTAAAGGTCTTGCACCCATTTTAGGATCAAATCCTTTTTCAACAAGGTAATCTAATGTTTCGTCACTTACAGTGATTTTTACATTTTTGTCTTTAACCATATCTTTAAGTTCAACTAGGAACTTGCCAACAATCTTCATCATAGTTTCTTTGCTAAGTTTTGCAAATGTTACAACACCATCTAGTCTGTTTCTAAATTCTGGAGCAAAGTATTTCTTCAGTGCACCGTCTTCATATTCTTTTTCGAAGTCTTCCATAAACCCAATATTATTCTTCTCAGCCTCGGCAGCACCTAAGTTGGTTGTTAGGATAAGGATACAATTACGTGCATCAGCTTCTTTACCGTTTGACCCTGTGACCTTACCATTGTCCATAATTTGTAACAATACTTGTGATACGTCTGGATGTGCTTTTTCAATCTCATCAAGTAGTAGAACACAATTAGGATTTTCTTGTAAACGTTCAATAAGTAAGCCACCTTTTTCTTCATGTCCGACATAACCTGGAGGTGAACCTAAAAGTTTACTTACACTATGGCGTTCTTGATATTCACTCATATCAAAGCGTACAAGTTTGACACCTAAGTTACTTGCAAGAGCTTTTGCAGTTTCTGTCTTACCTGTGCCTGTTGGACCCATAAACACAAATGCACCAATAGGTTTATCACTTGCTTTCAATCCTGCTTGACTTACAAGAATTTTATCGACAACATCTTCTACTGCTTTATCTTGGCCGTAAACTTGTCCTTTTATGTTGTGTTCTAGATTCGCAAGATTCTCAGTTTCCTTTTCAGCAACTTGTTCTGTTGGTAGGTTAACTGCTTTTGCTAATTCAAATTGAATATTACTTGCTGTAACAACTTTCTTTTTTACTTCAGGCTGTAGATTAAATCTTGAACATGCTTGATCAATCAAATCAATTGCTTTGTCAGGAAGTTTTTTATCTGCTTGATATTTTACACTTAATTTAATTGCTTCATCGATTGCTTCTTGTGTAATTTCTGTCGCATGATAGTCTTCATAATATTTTTTAATACCATTTAGAATATCATTAGTTACTTCAGGTGACGGCTCATCAACTGTAACACGCTGGAATCGTCTCATTAATGCACGATCCTTTTCAAAATACTTGCGATACTCTTCCCAAGTGGTTGAAGCAACAACTTTTAAATCACCTTTGGTAAGAGCAGGTTTCAACATATTTGCAAGGTCATTTGAACTGTTGCCTCCTCCTGCACCAGCACCGTTCATCATATGTGCTTCATCTACAAACATAATTGTTTTGCCTTGCTTTTTAAGGCCTGCTAATACAAGTTTGAAACGCTCTTCAAAATCACCTCTATATTTTGAACCAGCAAGCATAGCACCTATATCAAGATTATATACCTTAAATTCTTTCAAAAATTCTGGAACATTGCCTTGCACTATATTGAAAGCCATACCTTCTGCAATAGCAGTCTTACCTACACCAGGATCGCCCACCAATAGCACATTATTTTTACTACGTCTACCTAATGCTAATGCAATGCTATCTAGTTCTTCTTCTCTTCCTATTACAGGATCAATCTTATTACTTTTAACTTCTTCATTAAGATTTGTAGTGAAAGCTCGTAATGCACGTTGTGAAGCACCAGTCATTTCTTCGTCTTCAAATCCAGTTTCAAATTCTGCTTGTAGATATTCTGCAAATTTCTCTTTTACAATTCCTGACTTTTCCATAAAGTAATTTGCATGTGTTTTCTTTTCTGATAGAATAGATAACGCAACATCGCTTAATTCGATGTTAGGACGCCCTGCAAACAAAACTTGTGTAAATGCTCTGTTCAAACAGCGTTCAACAGTTTGTGTTTTTTTTGGCTTGTACTTTGGATCTTCTATTTTGATATCATTCATCTCATTTTTTAAATGATGTTCTAAGTTGCTTTTCAAAAAGTCAACGTCTGCTCCGAATCCTTTACAAAGATTATAAAATGTTTCACTACATGTCATAGCAAACAACAGATGTTCTAGTGTTACGAACTCATGTCCTAACTTTTTTGCATCTTTTATGCTTTTATCAAATACCAGTTGTAAATCTTTAGATGGTTCAACCATTAATTAATTTCCTTTGTTTTTTCTTTGCCATATCTAATTTCAGTCTAGACACTCTATCAGTAAATTCTATTCCTTGCAGATGATCATACTCATGAGCAAAACATCTTGCATCTATACCTGTAAACTCTAGTATACATTCTTTCTCATCAATGTCAAGAAATTTGGCAACCAAACTCTTGGGTCTTCTTATATTTAATACTAATCCTATATGACTTAAACACCCTTCTTTTGCAAGAATCGTGTCTTCACTAACTTCTAAAATAACTGGATTTACAACTGCAAAAGGTTTTGTAATTTCTGGATGTTCTAAAGGACGCATAACAAATATCTGTGCATCTAAACCGACTTGATTTGCAGATAATCCTAAACCATTTTTTGCCATCATAATTTGACACATTTCTCCTGAGATTGTTTTTACATCCATTTCGGAAAAGAAAAATGGTTTTACTTTTGTTTGTAACCAAGGATCTGGGCTTTTAATAAGTTCCATCTTTAATACCTTTTATTTTAATTAGTTGAGCTTCTGTAAGTTCCGGCATCATTGTGTCAAGTTTTACATACACGTTACCCTGCCGTCCTGTATTTACATCAGGCACTCCGTGTCCTGATATACTAAAAGTAGTTCCAGGTTTTGTGCCTTGCGGAATATGCAAACTAAATTTTCTTTCTGCTGGTGTTATAATTTCTAAATTTGTTCCTAGCATTAAATCAAAAATGTTAATCACTTTATTTGTGTATATATTGTTACCGTCTCTACGCCAGTTACGATCTGGACGTACTTTTATTTTTACTATCAAATTACCTTTAGGCAATTGACTAATAGAGTCATCTCCTAATCCTGCATATCTAACATTTGCGCCATGATCGACACCTGGAGGAATATGTGCATCTAAAAATTCTTTTCGTCCGCTTGGAAGATTATACTGTATGCTTATAGGCGCACCAGTAAATACTTGTTTGAAATCTATAGTATACACTACAGTCACGTCTTGATTTTTAGGTTGTCTACGGCCCTGTCCTCCGAATCCAAATTGTGCAAATATATCTTCAAAATTTGCGCCCATCCCTCCTTGGAATGGATTACCAGTGTTGAATTGGAATTGTGGTTGCGGATTATCGTATTGTTGTTTTTTGTTAGGATCTTTTAATGTATCGTATGCCTCATTTATACCTGCAAAAGTTGCATGATCACCGCCACGGTCAGGATGATGCTTTAATGCAAGTTTTTTATATGCTTTTTTAATTTCATCAGGAGAGGCATTCCGAGGCACGCCTAGACGTTCATAGTAATCCATACTATTACTTATTGTGTTTATTTTCTAGACTTGTCAGTTCCGGTATATAGTCCAAACCATGCCGCACCAGCACCAACTACAATACTAATCAAACCTGATTGTTCCATTGTAGGGTCTGCTAAATTCATATACCAAATAACACATTTGTAAAGTAGTATAATGTACACTGTCAAGAATAGTCTCGGAAAAATTCTCCAAGCATCTACAGCTCGTGCCATGTGAATAACTTTAGCATACGGATTAGGACCTAAGTCTTTAACACTTGTATCAACTTCTAAATCTAATTTAACTTTTTTAGTTGCACCTGTACTGCTGGCAGGTACTACAACTTCAGCATCTGCCTTTGGTGTTTCAACCTTTGCAGGTTCTAGATCTTCAAGTTTTCTTCTTGGCATTTTTGCCCTCCAATTTTTCTAAACGTGCTTCAAGCTCGTCTATTTTAGATGTTATTTTGGGATATTTTACACGCCAAGCATTTGGATCATTTTGAAACCAAGTCCATCCCCAGCGTATGGCTAGATATTCTAATGTTGCGTCAAATTTATTTACTGCCCATATTGCCATTCTAGTATCTTTAAACCAGAATAGGAATGCCGCACCAAATAAAGATCCTGCAAGAGCTGTGTATATCCACAGTCTATCAGACGCCATTCTTTCTATCATTTCCCACATAGTCTCTCCCTCATTAACTATGTGTATTTATTTAGATTTGGTTTCTTCTTCTGGTTTCAAAGCGTCTTCGTAATATACGATTATTTCGTTTTGCTGTTCTAAGAATCTACGTAAGTCTGCTATATTTAAAGCAAGATTTTCATAGTCTTTCATTGATAAAACTACATAGGCAAGCTCGCCGTGTTCAGCAGTGAACTCTTTCACAAAGGCGTCATAGTTGTCTTTTGTAACAACGTATACCCTAGTATCAACTAGATCAACGGGTTTTGGTCGAGCTACTATCGGTACTGTTGTCTTCTCTATCTGTGTTACTATCTTCACTTCCGGTTCCGGAATCAGACTGCAACCAGTTAGGAAGAGGAGTGTCCCCGTCACCGCCAGTAACATCTTCAAGCTCGCGCCATAGTTTAGCTGTGGCACCATTCATCCTTCCTTCTAAGTTTGCACTATCTCTTATAGCATCTTGAACTAGATCTAGTTCGCGTAATCTGTTACGCAAACTATCTCCGTATTGTTCTGCTTTTTGCAAATCATTTTGCAATTTTTTTGTAAGTTCTGCACTTTTTATAGCATCAGCTTGCAATGTTGCAATGCTAGATTCAGCTGTATCTACAGCAACTTCTAGTTTTGCATTATTCTCTTGCAAAACAGCAATACGTGCTTGTGTTTGTTTATAGTACCAACTACCAGCACCTGCCATTGCAAGCATTAACATAAAAAATACAATTGCTAACTTTGCGCCCATGCTACTATTTATCCTAGCAACTTTCCCAATGTTTTAGGACCAACAATACCATCAGCAGTAAGTCCGTTTGAACTTTGCCACTCTTTTACAATACGTGCAGTGCCAGGTCCAAATATACCATCAGCAGGTGAAATATCAAGTTTTTCTTGTACTTCGGCTACTAATGGACCACGTGATCCTTGACGGATTGTTTGATTGTAATCTACTTCTGGTTCTTCGTAATCCCCACCTAATACATCCATAGCATGTAGGTAATGTTTCTTACGATCATCTAATCCTATAGTTCCGCCATTGATACGTTTTGTTGCACCAACAACGTCCATTGCATCACACCATTTGTTAATATTATTAGTATCCCAAAACCAACATGCTGAGTCTAATGCACCTTTCTTAGTGCGTACATAATCTACTGCTTCTTCTGCTGACATGTCCATTTCTTCTGCGAATTTTGTATAGTTGTATCTACCGGTGAGTTGAAGAATGCCGCCACCACGGAATGTCCACCCGTCACCGGAATCTGTATCACCGTTGTCCATTCTGTTTGCGTAAATGACATTAGCAATTTTTTCAGGTTGTCTATGATATTCATTAGCATCTCTACCTGCCCTTCTAAAATATTTAGGAAATATAGTGTTTAGTGCTTTGGCGCTATAATTTAAGTTTTCACTTAAAACTCTAAAGCCGCCGGACTCATGTCCACACTGTGCGATAAACATTGCAACACGTTCTATTGTATCAACTTCCCATAACGGAAGTATTTCTAGCATTGCATTATACCAATCTCGCCAGTCGTCTCTATGAATTAATTCTTCAGCCATCCAAGGTTCGAAATCAAATTTAAAATGTTCTTTAGCCATTATCAGTGTCCTTTTTTTCACATGCCTTACAGCGACAATGATCACATACCCTTATTTGATATGTGGCGCCATTGTAATCAGTTTCTAAACGATGATACGGTCCCCCACAATGTGATTCATGTCCGCAATTTTGACAGTTGTACATATAGATATTTATTATATACGTTCTACAACAAGGGTATGACCTGAGTTGTCAAGAGTGAATTTATTACCATATTTCGTAATATTGTAATCTCCAAGATACTTAGAAAGGAATATTACTTCTGCAAAATCATTTGTGTTAAAAGATTCTGTGATTCTATTAAGGACAGGAATAGTTTTTCCAAAGTCAATATATCTAAATTGTATAGCATCAGCATAGGGTTTTTTTACAGTGAGAACATTACCTTCCATCACAACTTGATCAACATAACTTTTATTAAAGAAATTTTTGTAATTGTTCATCCTTGTTTCTTCAACCTTAACACCATAGTTATTAGGATCTGTTGGTACATGTTCTGCGAGGCTATCTAAAGATAAATCATGTCCGTCAAAACTTTTGTAATATCTAAAACGCCAATCATCTATGTCAGTGAGTTTTCCTACTCCGTCCATTATTTCCATAATATTTTCATTACTTTGGCGGTTACGCTCTAGCTCTACAAATACTTTGTAAGTACCATCGGCTTGCTCTCCTGCTGTGACATCAGCATCTAGTATAAAACTGTAGCCGCCTTCTAAAAACTTTACTAAATCATCTGCAGGTTCTTTGTTAGCAACACTAAAACTAAGAGTGACAATATTTTTATCATCTCCCATTTTACTTGCATAAGAATCAATTTCAAAAACATTGTCTACCAGATTAGCAAGATCATTTTGTTGCAATCCCATTATACTAAACCTCCTGCTTCTGGTCCTGGTGTTGGCGCCGCCGCAGGTGCTCCTGGATCTGCTGGAGCCATTGCATCCGCCGCACCTTCTGCTGGTTGTCCTTCTGGTGCTACGTTAGGTGTAGGCTCTTCCATTTGTTCTCTTGTACCACTGTATATATCAGCTATTAGTTTTTTTGGCATTTTTATTTCTACAATCCAAACAGGATGTTTGTCTAATTTGCCTTTTTTAGTTCCTGGACGGATATCATCAGGCTCGCGTATTTTTCTTGGTTTTACAATATAATCTTTGCTAAAGTAAACTTTGCAATCATAGTCTAATAAACGCTTGCCACCCATTGGATCTGGCATATCTTTTCTAGGCCACATAAATTTACATGATACCCAATGCCTTTCAATATCAGGACCTTCGGCAAGTTCACCATCTTCCCAGTTTTTAAAGACATAGATATCAAGTTCGTCCAGAACTCTTTCAAAATCTTTTAGCACTTGGAATGCTGTATTACTATCGTATATACCTTCGATGTTTTTTACAACGTCATAAATGTCTTGCATGTTTACTTCCTATAATACTAAGTTATTTATCCGGATTTGCGCCTTAATAAACATTTCTTACATTCTCTACAATTGTATGCTAAATACATTGTAGGGCACTTGCCCAACAGGGCACAGGCTCTACTTACATAATCCATGTAAGGAGGACACTTAATGGGTGCAAAAAAGAGAGCGGCTCGGTCGCATTCTAACTACAACAACGTTGTAAACATAAACACTTTTCAAAAAAAACAATCAGTCAATATAATTCCAAGAAATAAAAATCAAGAACAATATGTAATTAAACTGCTTAACGAATCTAAGGACATAGTCTTTGGAATCGGCCCTGCAGGTACGGGAAAAACTCTGTTAGCGGTTCAAGTAGCAGTAAAGTTGTTCAAGGAAGGCAAAATTGATAAGATTATTGTAACAAGGCCCGCAGTTAGTGTGGACGAAGATTTAGGTTTTCTACCAGGTACATTAGAACAAAAAATGGCACCTTGGACAAGACCTATATTTGATGTACTACGCGAATACTTTAATGCAAGAGAAATAGAAGGCATGATAGAAGAAGGCATTATAGAAATAGCACCACTAGCATACATGCGAGGCAGAACATTCAAGCATAGCTTTATACTTGCGGATGAAATGCAAAACGCAACACAAAATCAAATGAAAATGTTATTGACACGTTTAGGCGAAGGATCAATGATGGCTGTAACAGGCGACCTAGCACAAGCTGATAGGCTCAAGGATAACGGTTTGATTGACTTTACAAAACTGTTAAGAAGCAAAAATACAAATCATTTGGACGTAGTCCACTTTACTCAAGGAGACATCGAAAGGCACGAGGCAGTAAAAGAAGTCCTCCAAGTCTATGGTGACGAATAAAGAAAGGGGCTTTATGCCCCTTTCAATTCTTCTGCTAACGGAAAAATCTTAGCAATAACTTTTGCACATTCATGTGCAATTTCCATATGCTCTTTTTGTGTGCCATTAGCACCACGTAGTTCAATGTAATGAATCCAGCTACGCAAACTACCATTCATATACAATGTAGTCTTAGTAATACCTTCTGGTAATAATTTACGTGCCTGTTCTTTGGCAATACCCATTTTGATTGCACGGTCATATTCTTTTTTTGCAAGGTGTGCAATACGCATCTGTGCATGTAACCAATCTATTTGTAATTTTTTATCTTCTACTTCGATAGAATTTTGTCTATTCTTTTCATCTTGAAGTCTTGCTTCGCTGTAGATAAACATATCGCCTTGATCTTCAGGCTTTGCATATCTTTGAGAAAATTCTTGGAAAGCAAAACTTCTATGGCGCACAATTTGGTGTGCAATATCTCTTGTGGTAACTATTTCCATACAAGCGTTGACCATTTCTAATGGGCTCCAATGAGCATGTTTAATTAAGTATTTCACAAGTTTTTCACTTGTTTCAGAATTCATTTGATTACTAGGATTTGAAACCCTTGCACAAAATGCTACAAGATCTAAGAGATTTTTATCTCCCATTCCTTCGTTTATAAATTCTTCTGTTGGTGTAGTATAACTTACTAATCTAACGGCCATGGTGCTTCTCCTTTAAGTTCCTCTATTCGTCTTTTTAAGAATCCGATTGTTGTGTGTATGTGTCCTGTGTCATGTGGTTGCAACAGGGTTTTATAGTATTCAATTTCTTCTTGCAATACATCTATTCTTACAATATCATTTATTAATTTTTTGTTTTTCATATCAAATTATAGTTCACTATACATCTAGGGTTATCAGTTGGAATGCCTGCGGCATGAGGAATCAATCCATCAAAAATTACAGCCCTTCCTTTTTTAGGAGAGACTTTATCAATAATAGTTTCATAATCTTTTTCAAAAAATACTGTGTCGCCTTCGCTATTGTTAACATAGTAAATTAGGCTCTTGTGTGGAAAGTCTAAATCTACATGCGGAGAGTGATGTGTTTGTTTTGTACGATAAGGTAGTGTTAAAAATATTCTTGCAAACAATATGTTTTGTAAACTTGGCATGACTGTTGTTGCAACTTTACTAAAATTTACAAGATGATTACTAGACTCTGCACTGCTTTTTAAAACATGTTTGAAACTTAATGGCTTTGAAGTTTCTGTAAATGCAGTTGGCTCATATTTGCATTTAAATTCTACGCTAGGTTCTACTTCAATATTATTTGTATTACCTAGTGTAATTATTTCAAAATAATCCTGCAATTCCTTAGGTACACAATCATCTATTACTTCTATCATTAACCTGTCCTATGGATAATATGTAGTCCGTATGGACTTTGTATAGGCTCATCTAGCAAATCTCCTACTTCATGTATTAGACACGCATTATACAATTCTGGAGTAACACCATCATTGAGATCAAACCATCCTAGGTCTCCATCTCTGTACCAGCTATGCTCACAAGCACTGTGCTCCTTAACTGCTTTTTCCCAACTTATTCTACCGTTTTTCAATTCTTTTATAATTTCTTTTGCTTCAAAAACTGCAAAAAACAATCCTCTACTATGAGTGCTGTTAATTGCTTCATCATAACTAAGCAAAATATGACTACATCGAACCTTTTTCATGTGGTTGAGATTGAAGGTTTTCTCCAACACCATGCTCGTGATGCTCCTTTGATAAAATTATTGTGTCTTGATAGGTTCTACTATTAAATGCAAGTTGATCAATCATTGTACGATTTATATCTTTGTAACTGTGTACAGTAATTCCTATAGTAATTCTATCTTGTTCTTCCTCTACTGGAGGAACCATGTGAAACAACTCGCATGGAAATACATGTATGTGGCCTTTTTTGTTTTCTCTAACAATGCCTTTTTCGTTAAATGGTTTGTATGTTATACCAGGTTCGGTAGGTCCGTCAACAAATATATTCGCACTAAAACTTTTACCCATACTGCCTTGGTGATTATGCCATTTTATACCTTGGCCTTTTCTATAAATGTTGACCCAACTTTGTACAGCAATAGGCCATTCAAGTTGTTTATTCGTTTGCCACATAAAATCTGCAAACCTATCTGCAAAATGTGGGTGTGCCGCAAAAAAATTATATCTAAAATAATTGTTGGTTGTAACTACATCACCAAGTGCATGATTTTCTCTATGTTTATCGAATCCAAATTTTATTAATTCTTTCTCGACTTCATAGCAATAAGGTTTAATACTATCACATTCTTCTTCTGTAAAGAAAGGTAATTCTAAAACGTTATCTTCAAATGGCATTAGTCACCCTTTCCAGGCTTTTCACTAAAATGTTCTTCGTATTTATTGGGCACTCCGTTCCATTCTTCTGCATCTGGAGGGACATCTTCTGGCCTTGCTTCTGTAATGTTAGGCCAAATTTCAGAATACTTTCTGTTTATTTCTTCCCACTTTATTTCTTCCTCAGGTGAAAACATATTTCCTGGTAATATAGCATCTGCAGGACATTCGGGCTCGCACACTCCACAGTCAATACATTCGTCTGGATTGATGACAAGCATATTTTCACCTTCGTAAAAACAATCAACTGGGCAAACTTCAACACAATCCATGTGTTTGCATTTTATGCAATTATCATTTACTAGATATGTCATATTCTACTCCATATATTGTTTTATTATTTTTTCTGCTAAAATTTTAGCATTTTCTTGTTGGCATACGGTGCTTAAATGCACACCATCTACACAGACATGTTTTCTTAATCCATACTTCTCAATAAAGTAATCTCTTGCCCATTGATGTTTGTCAAACATTACCCAACAATCTCTGTCTTTCCATTGTTCTCGAATAAGATTTATTGTTTCACTTTGCACTTCATTAATGTTTTTATTTGCAGGATCTTTATAATTATGCATTTTCCACATGATCATATTTATATTCAGTGCATTACATAATTGCACAGCCTGTAACATATTATGTCTAGTCCACCATTCAAGTCTAGGTGTATTATCAAGTTTTTCATTAATTTTTTTCTGCCATTTGTTTTGACTCATTAGAGTATGAGTATCTTTTGCTTTATTTCTCTCCCATGCAGTATCTATCTTATTTAATTTTCTATACCATTCATCATTTCTATATCGACCACTCTTCAAACTACGGTCTTCAATATATTCTATCAGACAATGGGTAATTTTATAATTATGCCATAGATATAAAATTGTGTTTAAATATTTCTCACTTCCGTGTCCGCCTTGTGCCGCATTGTATACAGGAATATCTGGCAAACATTCTTTGACATCTTCTTCAAAGAAGCGAGTCTTAGCTCCATATGGCATTGGATGATCGCCTGTGCTATAACTACTCCCAACAATGCCTAAAATCATAGTCTGGCTAACCTAATAAGTGTTGCCGCAAGATTAATTTCTGCATCAGCTACTAATGCGTGATCTACTAGTCCTTGTTTAATAATAAGAACTGCTTGATCTTGTTTTTCTTCGTCACCAAACAATTCTATGTTGTCATAGAGCCAGCGATAAATTTCTTCCATTTCTTCTGGACGGACTGCACCACACAAAAGTTTACGTGCATCATTTATTTTTCCTGCTTTGAACAACTCGACCATATCAAGTTTCCAGTCGCTTTCGCCTGTGTCACCTTCATTTGGTCTTAGTAAACTGTTGTCTTGTACATTCATTTGTACAGTATTGATACATTTACGTAAGTCTGGATATGTTGCTTTTACATATGTATCTAGTATGTCAAGATCTGGAGTGACACCTTCATTGATAAGAATTTCAGCGACACGAGCAGTAAACTCTGTTTGATCGATCTTGGCAATATGAAAGCCTTGGCACCTACTATGCAAAGCTGGAATAATCCTGTTAGGATAATTACAAGTAAGAATAAAACGGGCCGTTGTATGATATTCTTCCATAACACCACGAAGTGCGGCCTGTGCATTTGGGGATAAGTAATCTGCCTCATCTAGTAATACAACCTTAAATTCTCCAAAAGGAATCATTTGTACAAAATTTACAATTTTGTCTCGTACATCATCAACACTGTTTGTTCTACTTGCGTTGATTTCTAAAATATCTAAGTCGCTGACTTCTAGCTCGTTGAACAACAGTTTTGCTAAAGTCGTCTTTCCAATGCCAGCATTTCCAGAGAATAACAAGTGTGGAATAGTTTTGTCTTTTATCCATGTCTTTACCTGCTTGCGTTGTGCTTCGTCTCTAAATACATATCCATCTACTGTCTTAGGACGATACTTTTCTACCCATAACTCTTTCATTCTATAACTCCTGCCAAAAGAAAACTCCTATCATGTTATACATTATAACGCATAACCTAATAGGAGTCAAGTAGTTTTTTTATTCTCTGTTGCCTAATAGATGTAAAAGCATTTGGAATAAATTGATAAAGTTTAAGTATAAACTTATTGCAAATTGGATTCCGTAACGTGGATCTCCGCCATGGCTGTTATAGATATTTTTTGCATTTTGTGTGTCCCACGCAGTCAACCCTGTAAAGATAAAAACACCTAAAATACTAATTGTGAACATTAGAGCTGAACTTGCCATAAACAAATTTACTATACTTGCAATGATAATACCAATCAAGCCCATAAACAAGAAATGTCCAAAACCAGTCAAGTCACGCTTCGTGGTATAACCCCATATACTTGCACCAGCAAATGTAGCCGATGTGATAAAAAATACTTGTGTTATGCTGTATGCTGTATATACAGCAAATATAGGTGCAAGTCCTACTCCCATAACAGCAGTAAATGCATAATAAAATGTTCTTAATTTATCATATGACCAATTTCGTCCTGCAAACGAATACCAAAGGATCATTCCTAGAGGAGCTAAAGCAAAAAGCCAATGTGCGCCTGCTATTGCAAAAAACATTCCTGTTGAATATACCAACCATGCAACAATACCACTTACAGCTAATCCTGCCGCAGTGTGATTGTACATGTTAAGCATAAATTCACGCAAACCTAAATCATATTGTTCACGTGCTTCTGTTATAGTACTCATTATAAATCTCCTTCTTTTCTATTTTCACTGTAAAATACATCAAATTCGCCACCCGGATAACGTGCCTTCAATTTATTTACATTTTCCGCAACTACATCGTTAGGGTCCAAACCAAGAGCACGGCAACTATTAATCCAATACCACATAATATCACCAAGTTCTCGTTTGCAATGAAATACAGTTTCATCGTCCATTGGTTTACCTTGGAAGATACACTTCTTAACAATTTCTGCAAATTCTCCTCCTTCACTTGCAATACCAATTGCACCTGTCATTAGTAGTGCAGGGTTACATTTTTCACTCATCTCAACCATACGGTGATGCATATGTGCAACAGTATTACTTTGGTCAGATGTTACTTCTTGTACAAAATCCATGTACGAATTTAGATCTACTTTACTCAATTTATCCTCTATACATTTACAAATGATGATGGATCAACAGTTGCATGTTCACCATCGCTATATTCAGCACCAATACGTAGTCCTGTTTCAGGTTGTTCATCACTCCAAGCAAGAATACTTTCTGTTTCAACCATTCTAACTTCAAGGTCCTCATTTTCTTGTTCTAAAAGAACACTTCTTGTCCATCTTCCGTGCTCTATTAACACCCAATCTCCTACATCGTATGGATCGTTGTTCTGCGGACCTTTAGCATAAATTTTACCCCAACGAGGGTATATGCCTCTTGTCTGTCCGTCATCGCTTGAAATAATTAAACCTCCAGCTGTTTTCTGTTCTCCAAAATCCATGTGTGTAACTAATACACGGTTTCCGATTGCAGAAATACTGCCTTGCAATTTTTTATAATGTACGCTCATATTATCCTCGTTTTACAAAATTACCGTCTGCATCTTCTACCCAGTCGTCGGTCAAATCTTTTTCATGCTGACCAACTGGCTTTTCTTCTTTTACACCTGGATTAGAAGCATAATACTCTTTCATAATATCTTCACGTTTACGAATAATTTGTCCTCCAGGACCTAGTTCGTCTCCGCGAGCATTTACTCGAGCATTTCCTACTGCGACAGTAAGTTCATTTTTTTGACGTAACATGTCCATATCTACAATTTTTCCGTTTGCACTTTTATAGACTTTACGTCCTGTCTGTTTCATTGGCATAATTATACCTCCTGTTTATGTTACTTATCTTAAGAACTCTCTCCAATCCAGGCCATATTGGATTGAATTTATTTTGTGTACGCCGATCAAATACAATACATAACTTGCTACACTTGATCCTCTTCCTACACCCCATACAATTTTGTTTTCTCGCATGAAATCTACAAGATAGATCATATAACGCAATAGATCAAACATTCCTCTGCGTTGAAACTCTGCTAGTTCTTCATTCACTCTGTGAAAGGGTTCGTCATCACCTTCGCATAAACTATACAAATGTGCAACAACATCTAGTTCTTTGTATTCATCAGGCATAAACCATTCGCTTTGGCAAACACCGTCAAATGTCTTTTGATCTACATCTAGTGGAACATATTTTTGCAATGGATCCATACCTTGTTCTTTCATTGCACTATTGAATTTATCTACATCATCACTTGGATCGCACAGAACTATATGGCACTTGTCTGCATGACCACTGTAAATCATATCAATCAAGTCCTGATTAGAAAATCTGGGTATACCTAAAGAGTCTGTTTTCATAAGCATATGTGTATATTAACTGATGTTAATAAGATTGTCAAGAGAATTATTATCGTCGTTGTTATTATTTTGCACCAAACTTTTGGCTCTTCTTGCTTTTGCTTCTTCTCTAAACATTTGTAATACAGCGCCAACCTGTTGTTGTAACGCAGGATTTTTTGCAAGAAAGTATTTTCGAGAAAGTTCTTGCACTTTATCTTCTACTTCATTATCTGAAAGGTCTTCAAAACTATCCACTAAAGGATTAAACATTAGTCAAACACACCGTGATATTGAGCAAAAACAGTAATGCCATCATTAATTGTCCAAAAATCTACAATAGTAGGATTGGTTTGACTCTCTACTGTAAAAGTTGAAGGCCAATTTGCATCAGTTTTAAACGATCCGCCGCCAGCTGAAGCCCAAACAATTGTTCTAGCAGTACCATCACTAGTAATTTGCAATCTCATTTTTCCTAACTTAGCACTTGCAGGAAAGTCTGCTAAAGTAAGAGTTACGTTTGCACCAACTTGAATAGTTTGGTAATGGCCAAATTCCCAACTGATGTTTTGGTTTGCAGTAACGTTTCCATATGCATAAACTGTTTCAGTATTTTTTTGAAATTCTGCTTCTTTAATTATGCTTCCGTTAAAATCATTCTCAGCATTAAGTTTTGCTGTGTCATTTTGTAGTGTTGTGATTTCATCTCTAGCCGCTTCTAAGGCTGTTTTAGTAACACTAAAATTAGTGCGAAAGCCTTGGCTATCATTATCTTGTCCTGCAACAGGGTATTCAGCGTTGAAACCTGTTGTTGTAATTGTACTGGCCATATTTTATTTCTCCTGCATTATATTTATCTTTGTTACACGTTGTATTCGTAGTTTGCGAATAGTATGTATTGATCCTGAGACACACCAGTTGTAGCATCAATAGTCATTCTATCAATGTCTAAGTCATATACACTAAAATCTATATTTCTTAGTTTTAGTGTGTTAGAAATAATAGCACTTGTTCCTGGCTTGCAATAACACAAAGGAATAGCGTTTACTATTCCTAGTTCTGCTATCTGACCTGGTTGACTACTACGCATCCATAGGGGCATAAAATTCTTTTCAGTCTCGCCTACGCTTCTAATATTATCTCTAAGGTGTGTAAGATTACTGTTATATCTTGTTCTATCATAATCTCCGTCGACTGTAATTGCACTAAGATCTACAGTTATTGTATTTTCAGGATCTGGTCTAAGTTTCCTGCTCTTAAGTAAACCAGGAGTAAACGGCACATCATATGTTAATCCGTCTCTATTTTCAACCAATAATTTATTTGATATATTTTGTGGTATCTCATTTGTAGTTACATTTATTTTTTTTAAGAAAACACTTTCTCTTGTAGTAATCTTCAAATCATCTGCAAATTTTATTTGTTTTAGCCCGTCTTCTCTAGTACCTAAAGGAAGTTTGTAAAATTCACTATCATAAAATTCGTCATCACTTGTGTACTTAGTGCTATTGACTAAAACTTTTTCCATGTTTGCAATTTTAATTTGTTTTTTTGTTTTCTTTTGTTTTTTACTTTGTGCTGGATCTAAAACTTCTAAATATACAACTTCATAGACTATATCTCTTGTGCCTGGTGTAAGAGCAACAGCAGTTTTGATTTCTCCAAATACATATTGCTTACGCTTAATGTTTTGCGAAATAGCCGCAACATAATTATTAATTGCTTTTGTTTCTATACCAGGATACAATAACATTTTCATTGTAGTTTGCAAACCAAAGTTAGGATCGTTTGGTCTATACAAATAAGAAGGTGGAAAAATATTACTATCATTAATTAAGTCTGCAAACATTCTGCGCTTTTCAGTAGTCATTAATGGATTCATATAGATATTACTATATTGTTTATCATCTGGATCACTAAGAGTAATACTAAATTCTCTATCAATCGCACTAAAGCCAAACTTATCTTGTGCTGTAATTGTAAACTTATAAGTTCTATCTAATCTTGTTTCATTCTGATCAAATTTTGTTGTTTGTGAATCAAATACTGTCAGTCCAGGACTTTCTGTATTGCCAAAACTTCTAACTTTACCAATTATTTCGCCTTCAAGAGATAAAACAAGCCCAGGCGGTAAATTACCAGTTTTTACTGTGTAAAATAATGTACCACTAGGTATTGTAGTTGTTGCTTTTACGCTCAATGTGCTTATATAGTTTGCACTAAATTCACCTAAATTACTAGGTGTTATCCAAGCAATAGTGCTATCAACTTCGCCTAATAAATTAATTGTAAATGTTTTTTCGCTTGTTGCTATCTCTTTTTCAACTAATGTTATTGTTCCTAAATCAATACTAGTTGCTTTGGGAATCGAATCAAGTAAAGGTGTGGCTAAATTTAAAACATCGTATTCAGTGCTTTGCGATGTTTGAACATTAAGTACTTGATAGGTCCTACCAAGAAATGTAAACTCTCTACCAGGAACCTTTGACACATACGTGGTATCAAATTTATTAACTTTAAGTTGGCTTAGTCCTGAGGCTGTGCCTTCATATGCATATTTTAATAATTGTATTCTATCTGCGTCATATCCTATACGTTGTGCCGCTACTGTAAATTTATATTCTTTTGTTACTGCTGGTTGATAAGGAACTCTACCTGCAATTTCTCCTGTGGTGACATCTAAACTTAAACCAGGTGGTAGTATACTAGGAGTGCCATCACTATTTGTTGCTTTAAGATAGTAACTTAAGACGCCGCTTAGTGTGTTAGGATCTATAACATCTAATACTAGTGTAACGTAATTATTTGCTCTTCTAAAACCAAAGTTAGCAGGAGTTAGCCAAATCGGCACTCTGATATGTGTTATATCAGCTGTGAATATACCTGTGCCTATTTGCATAATTGTATTATCAGCTCTAAGGAAATCGTCTCCTACAACATACAATCTAAATGTACGAGTAGTAGTTGTATCTCCGTCACTTGCTGTAACTCTAAATTGGTAATAACGATTTAGTTTTTTAGGTGATTTAGTAGGAGTGCTGAGATCATATATAGTTGTATCATAAAAGAAACTATCAAAACCGTTGTTATCCGGTACACTCCAATCGTAACCAGTCTGTAAATCTTTATCATAACCTACGCCTGTTTCATCGTACTTTCCTGTACTACTTGCAAGCTCTATTGCCCGTATTGGATCAACTATTCCAACCAGTCTACCATCAGTAGTTAATTTTATACCTGGAGGAAGTTCTCCTCCTTGACTTCCTATAAAATACTCAATCTGTTGTCCTGCTTCTACATCACTATCTAAAACTTCTAATTGAAAATCTACAGGCGCACTATCTAATATAAAGTAGGTATTATTGTTACCAGCCGCAAGTAAGTCTTCAGGAGTAACCCATACAGGATTATCTGGACCTTGAACTGCTATTTTAAAAGTTCTATCATTGATGCGATTGTTTAGTGCCGCACGTAAAACAAATGTGAATTCAGTATCTCTTGCAACTTCTCTTGGTGTGCCTCTAAGTTGTATTCCGTCTAAATAAATTCCCGGAGGTAATTTTCCACTTATTAGAGAAACAGTTGCACTTGTCTCACTTAACGGTAAAGTAAAAGGGGATATAGTTACTTGCTCTTGCAAAGTAAGAAGTGTTTCACCTGAATTCTTTGTCCAGTAATTTACTGCCTCGAACATAGCTACTCCTTAAATATCATTATACAATTGATCCAAAATCAGATGAAAACGAACCAGGTGCTGTAACTGTGCCATAATTAAGATTAATTGTTGCAACTAGATAATTTAATCCTGATGTTGTATTGATGATAATATCTCCAAAATCAAAACCTAAGACATTTGCAAGTTGCGAATACAGTGTTGTGATACTAATACCATCAACAGTGCCTGTCAATGGACCTTGGAATGAACTTGCAACAACAGTTCCTAAGTTTGTTGCGTTAAATCCGCCACCGTCAAGGTTGCCTCCTAGCTGTGGGGATGTATCGCTTTGCACAAGTCCATTTGAATCTACAGAAACAGTAATAGTATTGCTTAGTGCAGTTGTGTTTATGTTTTGTCCACCTTGTACAATAAGCGTTCTATTTGCTCCAGCTATTGCTCCATTACCACTTGTTCCTTGTAGATTTATTGTTCCTGGATTGCTAATAGTTATTGTATTTGAATCTGCTGTAAGTGTAACGTTATCACCTGCAACTAGGCTTTTTAATCCTAGTACACCATTTTCTTTTGAATAAAATATTCCCTCTCCGCCACCTAGGTTTTGTGCGGTTGCTTGGCTTTGCACTCTTGCATCAAGGTTATCAAAGTTATTATTTACTTTTACAAATGCCTGGCGAAGATCATCACCAGTGCCATCGTTTGCAAGTGTTCCTACATTAATTCTTGTTATTGCCATGACTATTTCCTTATATTGTATTTACCAGATAAATTATTTACAAAAGGTGTAGCTTTTGCATATCTCTGCACCAACACTCTTCTAGGACCGCCCATTGCATTATCTGTACTACCATAACCTGTCAATGTGCCTGCAGGCATTGTGGCTACTGAATCGTTGTGTATCATTGTTCTTAATTCTACAGGTGATATCCCCGGATTTGCTTGTAAATATAAAGCACCTACTCCACAAACTTGTGGGCTTGCCATACTAGTTCCGTTTATATTGCATTGCCTAAAATTACTGTCTCCCCAGTAGGGTGCATCTCCTTTATTATTTGTGTTACTTGTGCAACTAGTAATTTCATCTCCTGCGGCGTAAATGTCTACTCCTGGTCCTGTACTGCTGAAGCCGACTTTTCGATCACCTGTTGCATTCTCACTTAAAAGACAGCCTACCATAAATGCTTCTGTGCTAAATGGTGAACTTCCCCTATGATAGTTAACATCTACACCTGCTCTATTGAAACTGTTATTATAGTCATCTCCGCCACTAATGTCAACTTTAAAACTATTATTACCAGCGGCTATACAAACATGCACACCTTCATCAATTAATTCTTCCACATCAGTATCAACGCTTGCAACACGATAAGGAGCTCTGTATCCATTTATTGTAAGGTAAGGATATAATCCGTATGTATTTCTCATATGTGCATTTGGACTTGTACTAAAACTAGAGTCATTACCGCTGTTATAAGTTACTCCTCTATAGGTTATACTAGCAAGACTGCTTGCCGGATAACTATATCCCCAACTTGCATTTATAATAGTTGGTCGCTTTCTGCCAGTTATAGGATCTATTGGTTTGTTTCTATGCCATAGTTTAATAACATCAAATACATCGTTAATTGAAATACCAGTGCCACTATCACCTGTTCCTTCTAATCCATTTACCTTCACTGCATATATTTGTGCATTCCTAGCCCAGCCAAATGTTTTTCCAACCGCTGTGCCTGCAACATGTGTTCCGTGGCCATCTGTATCTCGATAATGATTTACATTTTGTGTACCCGACAATCCACTAGCTGTGTACCAGTCTATTTGTTTTACACGACTAACACCATTTGCATCTTGAAACTCAGGATGGTCAACTTGTAATCCGCTATCTTGTATAACTACATCAACACCTGTTCCATCTAAAATATAATTGTATGTTCCAGATAAACTAGGATACCAGGCCACTGTTTCTTCTGTGATATTATGTCTATGTTTACCCCAGTCATAGTATTGTCCGCTATCGGATGTGCCTTTGTAAAAGGTGACATTCTCACTTGCGTTATATCCAATTTCTAGATTGCTATCTTGATCTGGAGGAATTGCAACGTCTAAAACTCTTGAATCGTTTTTTAAAATATCTGCTTCTGCATCTGTAATAGCATAGTGTGTATTCCGTTGTGATCCTGGTCTAGCGTTTGCAACATCTACAGTTCTGTTAGGAATATTACCTGCACCTGTCGATGCAATCATTTCTTGATTAAATTGTGTGTAGTCTACACCTTTGTTTAGAGTAACAATATATTCTCTTTCACTCATAGTCACTCCTTAGTGTAAATCTACCCATGCACCGTTTGCATATCCTTGAAATTTATTTGTTGTAGTATTGTATATCATATCACCATTTACTGACGATAATGCATCTCTTTCTGTTGTTGTAAAACTTGCTTGATTAATTGGACCCCTGGCAATGTTTATTCTATCAACAGCACTTAATGTAATAGTGCTATTACTGGTTAGCGTTGGTGAACCAGTAGCTGATGTAGATTGGAAGTTATCAGCATACACTGTATTTGTACATCTAATATCATTCTCTACAACTAAATCACTATTTATTGTGACAGCAGGTGTTATTGTAATTGTAGAACTATCATTAGTATCAATAGTACTACCTGTAAATGTCACTGCTCCTGTACTACTTGCTACTCCTGTAAGATTACTTCCGTCTCCGTATATAGCTCCTGCAAAATACGCATCCTTAAATCTTACAGCATTACTACCTAGGTCCCAAGTATTATGTTGATTCGCATTAGGAACAATGTTACCTCTTACAGTTCCGTCTAAATTGACAGCATTCAATATACCATCAATCATTACAGTTGAATCTTGGGCAAACACACTTCCTACTAAGTCACCGCTATTGTTTACATCAACAGTGATGGCACCACTCTGTAACTGTGTTAGTGTAACATATCCTGCATCATTTACAAGACCTGATACATTTCCTCCTGGTTGCAATGCTGTAGTTGCAAGTGTTCCTTGAGCGGAAGTCGCCGCATCTGTAATACCATATCCTACAAGTGTGGTTGGTTTGTTAGTTACATCCGATGCAAAGTCAACAGTTGTCAGATAGCCTGCATTGTTATTAAGTAGACTAACGTTATCTCCGGGAACTAACACATTCAAGTCGTCAGTAAATTCACTTAATGCTGTAGGCTTACTTACTAAATCACTGTATAAGCCACTTGTGGCGACAGCGGCAAGACTTGTACCGCCTACAGTTGCACCTGAGATATTAAGTTGCCCTGCTGTAATAGTACCTGTTGCTGTTATATCTACTACACCAGTTATACTGTTTCCAGTTAATTTTAAATTATCACCGTTTGGTATTTCTTTAATTTTGTTGTTGTCGGTAGTATCTACTACTAAGGGAAATCTATCAGCCATTTCTGTCCTCGCTACTTGTATTTATTTGCTTTGGTTCTATCACTATCATTGTGTTCTTTCCGTTAGGGTAAACAACGACTCGTTTAGTTTTATCTTCCTGCACAATCGGCTTAAGGTCTTTTGCATTTTTTATTTCAGCCATCATACTCTTCCTACCACAACTTCAACTATGCCGCGTTCAGTATCTTCCTTTGTACCTACAGCTTTACCAATTACTTGTCCTACTCCAGGATTGTTGTCTACCATACCGTAGCCTGGTATTGCACTTGCTACAATCATATCACCTTTTGCAACAGCACCAATTACATTTACAGGTACTCTTCCTTGTAGTGCAACCAGTGTTTTAATTCCTGGACAATCTTGATTCATTGTATAAGCACTTTGATCACTTACTACACCTGCAACTCTAGTATCACCTTTTGTATTAGTTGTAGTAACTTCTTTATCACCACCAAACACTAATACAGTGCCTACTTCGTATTCAACATCACCTTCATAATATTCTGCTAAGTCAGCGTATGTTGCTTCAAAACGTGAGTTCGTTGCTAGGCTCCATCTACCTGTAATAGTACCTGTGGTTGTTGCATCGCCTGTACTCAATCCTCTTACACCACTTAGTGTTTGTGTACTAGGATTGTATGTGAAGTGTGCATTATCAGTATCTATATATTGTCTTTGGTAACCTGTACCATTTGCTGTACTAAATGTAACCTGGTATGCGACATTATCGTTCTTTTCATCAATATTGATATTATCACTGTTATCAATAGTTCCAGTTATTTGACCAGTTACAGTCATTGTATCATTAACATTCACTGTACCTGAGCCTTGAGCACTAATTGTTAAATCAGTATTTGCGGTTAAACTTCTTAGATCATCTGTTTCCATACCAGTAGATGTTACTCTACCTTTTACACCGTCTGAAACAAAAGTTACTACACCTGCACCACCGAATGTGTTAAATCCTGTGTTGCTACCTAAACCAATACCTGTGCTTGCGGCACCTAGTTCATTTGCCGCTTCAATAAATGAAGTTTGTATCCAACGTGATCGTACAGCAGATGTTTCTTCGGTAGTGCCTGCTCCACCAGTTGATCCGTATGGTGAGTTCTTTTGGTATTCGCTTTCTGTGTAGTCGCTTATATCACCAACTTTAACAACACCGCCTGTTTTGAGAGTTGGTTTTGTTGTACCTTGGGCAGTTAGTATGTTTCCACCTTCTGGTGTTGTAAACAATAAATTGTTTGAGTTTTCAGCAAGAACAGTATTAGTAGCACTACCACCAATTATTAGACTGGTCATTTGTAGACTACCGTCGTCTCTACGTTTTGCTATACTTGTATTTTCATTATTGTAGGCAATTTCACTTGAACTATAGACGCCTGCTCCTGTTTTGATTAGAGCTTGGCCAGGATCATTTACAGGATTACCATATGGCAATACTGCTCCAAAGTCTCCGTCTGCAAGACCTAATCCTTTATCAACTATATTTGCATATGTGTCAATTTCAGGACTTCCTGTTCCTGCTGTGGTTCTACCGAATGCTTGGTATTGTGCCAACTGTGGTAAGTCATCTAAATCAACATCATTACCTTTCAGTGTGACCCAGCCATCTGTAACTGTAAAGTCATCTGAGTCAAATGCCGCAACACCTAGTGTGGCTTGTTTTGCTTGTTCGTCACCTGTTGGCGCCGCAGCCGCTGAAGTTGCCTTGTTCATGTTCAGCTTACTTTGTGATATTGCAAGAGTCGTAAATTCTGTATTATCAACTGGAGCATGAACGTCAGCATTAATAATACTATCTGCTTTTATTTGCAGATCCCATTCAGTATTTGTAGTACCTCTTGTTACTGTAAGTTCAATATCACTTGCTGTGCTTTCTACTGCATTTACAATCTCATCAATTGGTGGCTCAAGTATTAAACTTGAAACACTTGGACTTGTTTGTTGTACGCTTCCTGTACTTGTAAAATCCGTTGCGCCTGGTGTATATGTTAGTATGGTTACGTTTGAATCTCTGACTTTATCAAATCTTGATTCTCTTGCAATAAGTGTACCTGTAGCACCACCAACACCAGTTATCTCTTTGTTTGCACTTGCAGGATCAAATAGTGTTCCTGATTCTGTTTCTACAACAATTTTTCTTACACCGGAGTAGGTCAATAATTGTTTAGTTAAGTTTGCCTGTGAAGGTGTACTCTTAGTAGTATTTCTAAGATCTTCAAATTCATCATATGCTGATACTGCTTCATCCATAAAGATTTTTGAAACTGCATCTTGGTCATCAGTAGGATCTTGAAGGTTCCTAATTTGGTTTGAACCTAGGTCCATGTTTGATTCCATTCCAGTTGAACCATTAAGTGCCATAAATCCTGGATTAAATCTGTTTGAACCTGTCAATTGTGCTGTGCCGTTATGTCCTAAACGTCTGCTTACATAGTTTGCAATAGCTTTTTCTGTAGGAACTGCTGTATCTGATAAGTCTGTGAATAATTCATCGTTTGAGAATTCATCAATTGTAACACCATCTTTAAATCCTAATGATGCCGCACGTGAAATACCAACTTCACCAGCAAATGTAATACTTCCTGTAGACTGGTCAACAACAAAATACTTACCTACACGGAAGAATCCGTCATTGTCAGAGCTAATAAAGAACACTCTACCTTTTCGTCTTTCCCAAACCTGTGATTTAGTTGCTGTGTCCGCGTCAGTGTATGCACCAGCTTTGGCTTCTGCTCCGCCTATAGGTTCACCTAGTAGAACATTAGGATAGTTACTTGTGTTAAATCCGCCAGTACCTATTTCTGTAAAGTCGTGTCCTGTCGCTCTAAGCAACGAAATAGCAATTGTAATTTCAGCTGTTGTACCATTTATAAGACCAGCATATACATTTCTTGAAGTGTCGTTTATAGCACCAATATCATTGTTAGTGTTGCCAGTAACATCATTTGCTGTAATTGCAGATACTCTTATAAAATACACACTATCTGATTTTATCCATGTACCACTTGGTCCTGTGTAAGCTGTGAAAGTTGAACTATTTGTAGGAGTTGTTAGTGCTTGATCTTCAAATAGTTCATAGGTATTAGCAGTAACATTACCAACAAATTTTGTAGTCCCGTTTAGCTCTGTTGTTCCTAAAATGTCTTTGAATATTACACTTTGTCCATTTATTAATGGGTGTCCATTTGATGTTACAGTTGTTGTAACACCAATTGTAATATCTTGAATATTGCCTTTTGTCAGTGCATCATATTCTAAAACTCTCAATGTTCTAGAACCGTATGTGAATATCATACCTCCTGTCCAACCAGGATCACTTGGATTTAACACTGTTTGATTGCTTGCATCAGTTGCATCTTGTTGTATTCTGATTGCATCTTTATCACTTAGTGCTACTACTGACAGATATGTATCAGTTGTGTTTGCACCCATTTGACCGCCACCTAGTGGAGCGGATGTAGTTCTCGAAGCAGGATCTAGTTCAATTTCTACATAATCAAAGTCAGTATCAAACACTGCTTTAATTTGGTTTGAAGGCAGTGCAAAATTTTGATCATCTTGAATACTAAATGATGTGCTTCTATAGGTTACTGTATCACTTTCATCAAAGTTTACAGCCGTGCTTGGGCGTTCTGTAATATCTTGAGAGTTTACTCCTGTGAAAATTAAATTTTCACCATGTCTATATTCTATAATACTGTCGTGTGCAAGATTTTCTTGAATGTCTGGGAAGAAATCGTTATTTGATCCTGCCTCCTGGATAGTCATTCTATATATTTCGTTGTTGAATGTACCAGCTGTATTTTGCCAGACAGCACTTACTTTTACTGTAAGGTCATTGGTGCCATCAGCACCACCTATATCTGCACCACTTATAGTAATTTCATCATTTACAGCATGACCTTGACCACTATTCCCAATTGTTATTGTTGGTACACCCGAAGCCATAGTGACACTTAATTGGAAACCGGTACCTGATCCTGTTGTGCTTTTTTGATCAACGTATTTAAATATACCACTGCCAGCCGGAGGAGTTCCTGTGAATCCGTTACCTCCGCCAAATGTGCTATCTAGTGTATTAACCCCAGTTGCGACTGGAGCACCATCTACACCTACTACACCGTCATTGTTTGGTGTAGATAAATTTTGGATATTACTGATTTGATAATTCAAAGGTCCTGCTGTCGGATGTGTAATATATATCCTTGCATTTTTCAAAGGTCTTTCTCTGAAATCGTATGCTGTAATGCTAGTATCACCAAGAGCATTTGTAAATGTGTTGTAAGTAAAGGCTTTAATACTTTGTACAGTATCTCTTGTAAGAGTAACCTGATCTGGAATTTCGTTTGGATCCGCACCTTCAGCAACTAGACCAAAGTTACCATAACCGTTCGAACCGTTAAGTGATCTAATCTCTGAACCGTTAGCCGCATAGTATGCCGCATGTGTGTAGTATGTAAACATACTAACCATCTCAGAGAACGCACCATTGTTAGTTACAAGCCCGTATCCTAAATCGTTAATTTGTGTAAAGTCGTTACCTAGTATACTTCTGTTACCTGCTGTCTGAAGATAAATGTCTTGAATAACATCGTTTACATCGTGGTTTACATCTCCAGGAGCATCTGTTCCAACTTTATTGTAGCCATTTGTAAAATTAGATTTTGGATCAAGGTATAAAACTGCTTTACCTGTGCCACTATCATAATTTGAAATTGCGTTTATCTGATAACGTATGCCTTCAAAATAGAAAGGTGCTGGTAATTGTGGTATACGTAATTTTAATCCTTGTGGTTCGCCGGCGACATCCAAACTTTCAACAGCAATAGTAAATGCATCAAGAGTAACAGAACCACCACTGACTCCAACTGCTGTTGAATTACCACTGTTTGCAAGTATTCGCATAGGTATGTTACCAGTATATGCATCAACATACATACCACCTCTAAATGCTTTTTTATTTAAGGACTGTGAAAAACTTGTTGCTGTTTGAATATATGGTGATTTAGTTAACACTTGTCCTTCTGGGTCAAGCACACACATAAATCCACCGTGACCTTGTACAGTTACGTTACGCACAATAGTAGCATCGTCCATCAAAAACACATCCATTTGATCGTTTCTTAAAGGTGGGTTCCAAGTGCTAGGATTTTCTAAAGGATATTGTACAATATCAATCAATTGGCCTACAAGTGCAACAGCACTAACTACTTCTACCCATTTTGTAGGTGTTAATATAGTGTTGTTTGTTCCTGGTTCCGGTACTTCATCTGTCGCTGAACTAGTGTGCGTGTTCAAAGCTCTATAATATCTTGCGGACCCACCAGTTCCTCTTACAACAAAGTCGCCTTGCCTATATGTTCTGTTAGCAGACCATGTCGGCTCAACATCTCCTACTGTGACATCAGGATCAAAATTAGTGCCTACATTCTTTGTAGGAGCAGTACCTCTAAGCAATGATGAAATTAATGTACTGATATGGCCAATTGCATCAGCTGTCTGAGTCTCTTGACCTGCGACTGCGCCGCTATAATACTCTCCCTGATTTTCTAGAGCAAATTCTTTACCGCCTGCTAAAAGGTCTTTTATAAGACCATCTACAATAATTCCTGTATCACGTCTACATTTTTGCTCATTGTATGTGAATCCTGGTGAAGGATAATTTGTGTTGACATAAAAAATAACTTCGTCTTGTATAAATTCTTTATTGCTTTTAATAACATTAGCGGCTGATTTGTACAAACCTAAATTATTTACATCACCACCTATTTGTATTCTCTTGGTATTATCGGTTAGGTAATGGAATCCAAAGTATCCTGTCAATGTGCCTTCTTGATTAAAAAACGGTGTACCAGTGGTGTGCAGAGTGATGCCGTCAAATTCTGTATCTCTATAGAAGTATGTTTGCGCCCATTTACTTTGAGACACACGTTGCTTAGGCTTGACTAATACTCTTCTAAATTCATCACCTTTTAATGATACGTTATTAGGTAATCTTATAGGATAATCTTCTTCATAAATACCTGTCTCGACACGTATTAGAACTTGTTTTGCTTTTACAAAGTTACCCATTTCTAGTTCTTCGCCAGGAGCCTGTGTTGAATTATCTTGTGTTGCATCAAATTCTTTTGGCTCAAGTAATTGCATAAAGAAAGTCGTAGCATTTGTATTTTGTGTGAAAGTTATGATTCTGCCTAATGCACCTGAACGTTTACCACGTATTACTTTACCTGGTAGTGCATCAACGTTGTCTGGATTGGTCTGATCAATAAACCCGCTAGTGTTGTTATCTACAGTCAAGAAGTACCTGCTTCCAAACACTATGTCTGCACCTGACTCAATTCCATTTTCGATAATGTTGTTAATAAGGTTTATATTGTTGGTAATTGAACTAGGTGCATTAGGTTCTGCTCCTCCAATATTTCCGTCCCATACTTGTGTGCCAGTTCTATCAGGTTGAAACTTAGTTTGATATCTTAACCCTATTTTACCTGCTGAAGCATATATTCCAAATGTAGAGTTATCAAAAGGAGTTGTCAAGTCTTCATCTGCAAAGAGTTCTGCTGTTGTTGCATCGATAACTTTTACAAATGCAAATTGCCCATTTATTTGAGTTTGTCCTAGCACATCAAAAAATTCAATAATATTTTTATCTGCCAATCCGTGTGCAGTTTGTGTTTGTACTTGTGCCGGATTAGTTCCATCAAATTGTGTAAGACCATTGTTATTTGCAAGCAGATCTTTTTGGCGATATCTTGTGTTCTGCAAGATTGATTCTGTTATTAATTCTCCAAGGAATGTAAATGAAGCCTTACTTTGTGTGAGCTGAGTAGTAATTGCAATTCTACCACTAACACTAGAATAATATCTTTCACCGGCTGTTCTTGACATACTGTTTGCAGTTGTGCCTCTGTTTACATCAATACGTAGACTATCAATAATTAATCCTAAGTCTCTCCTACAAGTTGCATCGTTGTATACAAAATCTGGAAAACTGTACTGTATAAATGCACTAGTCTCTGCTATCAAATAGTCTTTGTTTAATTGCAATGTTGCATTTGTAATAGGTGAAGCTGGGTTTTCTACACCTTGAGTATCTACTATACAATCTGTAGTTACTCCTCCAGATGTATGAGCTAAGGTCTGCATGTAAGGTCCTGGCTCTTCAGGTGCAGTTTTAATTAATTCTTCTGCTCTACGTGCCGCGGCATTGATTGTTCTAAAAGCATATGTAGGAGATGTACCTTCTTTACCGTTAGGCACACCTTGCATTGTGTCGTCACCTATTGTGCTTACATGTAAAACTTCAGGTGAACTATACGCAGTGTTATCAACGTAGTATTTTGTTGCCGCTTGTAAATCTTCTTCTCCATTAGGTGCACCGTCTCCTGACAAGTCTCCTGGATGATCGTGAAGGAATAGAGCACCTTCCATTGTGTCGCCTTGTCTGCGAGTTATGCTTTCACGAGGCATACCAACATCAGCTAGGAAGTTACCAGCTAGTGTACTATCAAATCCTGCATCAGTGATTTTGTGTGTATCATTAGCGCCAATAGTATGAGTTACTGCTATTTTGTTGTTATTTGCTTCGTCTTTATTTTCAGTTCTTGCTTGTTCTGCTGTTGCGTAAAGTGCTAATTTGTCTTCACTTACAAATCTAATGAAATAAGTAGTTCCAGATGTAAGTGCGGCTGGATCAGTATCCTCAGCTTGGAAGATAAAAGCTGTGCCGTTTACACCGCTGTCATATCCATGTCCTGCTATAAACAAATCCCCATCTATATATTGGGTGATAGTTTTTTCATATTGACTAGTATTGTCAGGCTCTGGTGCAATTCGTATAGGTAATCCACTTGTGATATATCTTCTATCTGCATATCCTCTTGTAATCACAAGATCGTCAATAGTATATGATGTATCTCTGTTAGGTTGTGAATTCAGTGCAGTAGCTGCCGATTCTGATATAGCAACGCCTGCAATAGCAAAGTTACCAGCATTTAAGTGTGAACCTAATGTTGGAGAAGTTTTATCATCAACAATAGCACTAAAAGATGTTGTAAGAATAATCTTACCTGGAATACTTACAGCGTCTACTTTAACACTTCCGTCTAGTTTATAATCAGGATCTGAAGGAGCAAGATCGTTATTACTTCCGATGTCACTGTAAATAATAGCAGTTCCGGTGCTATTTGTAGTAATTAGTTTACCAGCTTCAATTTCGTCTGGAGTATCACCTAATGTTGTAAATCCAATTTGGCCACCTTGACCAAATACTGCGTAAAGTTCTTGGAAATTTTCATTTACTTTACGAAACGATTCTCTAATACTATCGCCGGTGCCGTCATTACCTTCAACACCAATGTTTACGTCTTGTTTTGCCATATTATTTGCTCCAAAATAGGTAGATTACCATTGCTAAACATATTTATCAATTGATTTTATAATCTTAATGTAAATACAGTATGTTTTTAAAAGAATATACTTTGAAAAAGATACATAAGCGGTTAAGCAAAAACGGAAAGGTTCACAAATATTATAGAGATAGCACGATCGTTGTGCTTAGATGTGATGCTTGTGATACAGAGTTCGAAAGGTCCCGCGGATCAATGGATCCTAAAAGACTTAATAACAATTATTTCCATGTATGTGGTAATTGTGATGCTAAAGTATTTGCACAAAAGAAGGGTGTCGAAAAGAAACAAATATGGGATATGCCTGCTAGTTTAGATATTCCTATTGGAAAGCTCTAAACAGCAAAACTTTCTCCACATCCGCAACTTGCAGTTGCATTAGGATTTACAACTTTAAGGTAGGAACCACCTAGTTCTTCTACGTAATCTACAGTACAGCCAAACACAAACATTTCAGCCATTGGATCTAACCATAGATTCTCTACAGTAGGATCTTTGTCTGTTACACCCCATTCGTATTGAAAGCCTGAACAACCACCACCCTTTACAGATAATGATACATTAGGCTTTCCTACTTTTGCTAGATAATCTTTAGCACGTTCTGTAACAGTGAGAACCATTATTAATCTTTCTTCCAGATAGTCCAGGCACCATATGCTATTGCAAGTCCTGCCGCAATTTTAGCAAGAGGTGCTAAAAATAAAACCATTAATCCTAAAGCAATTAAAGCCGCTCCATCCCAAGATGTGCGTTCTTTTACTCTTGAGTTAATCCATTTTTTAAGCATATTTTTCTCCTTTTCCTGTCACAGCGCCTTGTGTTTTCATAGACTTTGTTTGAACCTTGACTGACGGAGATGGTTTTATAGGAACTTGCGTTCTTTTATTTGCGCCATAACCAATTTTGTCAGGTCTTGGGCTTGTAATAATATCTATTTTTAAATCTTTGCCGCTATCAATGTACATTACTTACTCCTTACAAAAGTATTTAAACTTTCTAGTGTTTTGCTTTGTCTGGAGACTGTTCTTTCAAGAACGTTTATAGCCGCTCTTTGTTTTCTAATCTGGTCTTCTAAACTTTGCACATATCGGAAGCTAGGCAATTGCTGTTCTGCACCGTCTTCGCTTACCATAACTATGTGATCAACTCCTTGTCCTTTTAATCCACCAGTAACTCTGTTAGGATTTTTATCAGATGATGATTGGGTCTGGTCCGGTTGCGTAGGCTTTCTGCCGTACATTTTGTTTAGATAACTCATAATTGTTCTCCGTATAGTATTTATGCAGGGCAATACTTGCTAGATTTTTTGCTTTGCTTTCTACCATTATATCTGCATAGTCTAAGAATGACAATGCCCAGTCATTCACAGCTGAATTCCACATGTAATCGCTGTGCGCTCGCAGTTTTGCTTTCTTGTATTCACCTGCAAGCAATATGTCCATGTCAGGCTGTACATCTGTAGGGTGTCCTACAAGTAAATCTTCACGTGAAACGCTGTAGTGTATGACAGGACGTACACCACGCCAACTATCTATTATACGAAGAAACCTATCGTCATCTGGTTGTATGTATTCGCCTGAGTTGACCCAATGATGATGTATGTCTAGCACCAAAGCGAGATCGTCTGCAAGTTCGAGACTCGCTTCGATTCCCCATTTGTTTTCGTCGTTTTCGATAGTAATACAGTTTCTTGCTTCTGGCGAGAGACGTTTAAGTGCGTCTTTGATACCGGCTGGACCTTTACGGCCTGATATGTGGACATTGCACTTGAAATCCTGAAACTCTTTACCATATCCCATCCACCTCGCTACATCTATGTGATATTCAAATTCTTCGATTGATCTTTCGACAATCTCGGGGTTGTCGCTTGCAAGTACAGTAAATTGGCCGGGGTGCATCGATAATCGGACATCGAGGGCTCTTGCCGTTTCGCCGACTGGTGCGAATTGTTTTTCGCAGTAGTCACGTACATGAGGCAAGCGCCAGTAATAACTCCAAGTAGGCTCGGTATAAACAGGAAGCACATCGCTACCCAATCGGACCATTCTAAGCTCTGGAGGAAGACTTCCCACATACTCAATCAACCTTTTGTATGACGCAATGTTGTGAGTCATAATATCCCACAAGCGTTCTTCAGCAACATCTCGTGTCTGTCTGTTTAGCCACGCTACTGTTGTGCTACGAGTATTTAGCGGCCTCTGTATTTCTTCTAATAATTTCTTCTTTTGCGTTTGATCAGGGTGCATATACTTACATGCAAAACCTATACGCTTTTGTTGTGATTTCAAATAATCACCTGCTGTTGTAAATTTCAAATCCATACTCATAATATACTATCTTTATAACCAGTTGTCAACCACCCATGGATCTTCACAGTTGGCAGGATTAGGATCACCATGGAATACACATACACAGGTTTCTGGTCTAGGAATGACATCTTCAATATTTTGCATCCTTCTATTGCCTTTGGTTCCACCAGGTGCAAATTGCCTATCTTTTCGTATTTCCCATTTCCAACTCATAATCCATTCGTCTGGAAACAGCCTCGCAGGCTTTCCTTGCCTCACTGCTTCATCATACAAATAGTCTTGATCGCCAAAAAACTGTCCTTGAATTGCTTTAGGATCTGCAGAATATTTACTCCATAAAAAATCTAATTGACCAGTATAAAATTTTATAATACTGCTATTATATTTTTGCCAACCAGGACGAAAAACTCTAGTGAAGTCTCTTATTGTGCACCAATGTCCGGGTTGGAATACAAAGAGTCTATCAATATTACCTGCTATTACAACATCCAAGTCCATATAAACTATTGTACCTTTTATAGGCAAATCTTTAGAATACATATAAGGTTTGCACCACCAACCTTGAAGATTACTAGGTATAGGAATTACAATTATATTATCATTTAAACCTGTAGCATCTTCAGTCATACAAGCAAATTTAAAATTAAGTGTGCAATTACGTTTACACATCCTGTAAAGACGATTTACATATTCTGATGAATATTTTGTGCCATGTTTCAAACACAACACAAAATATTCGTTTTCAGTCTCAGGAATATGTAGACGTTTTGTTTCTTTTTCTCTACGTCTTTGCTCTCTTATGCGATGCCATTCAGCTTTAGTGTATATTTCTTTTTCAATCTTTGCCATCTGCAAAAGACACCTTCTGAATTTCAAATGGTGTATAAATTGCACTGTTAGCACCATGCTCAGCACATTCTGCTGATTCGCACCAACAACGATTATCAGTAGCTTCACGTACTAAATTATCTGCAAATCGCCAGGCATGTTCCGCAAATTTTTCTGCACCTACACCATCAAATTGTCGTATCTCTGCAAGACCTTTTGACTCAAGTAATAACAAATCATCTTTCATAGGATCATCTTTGTCTATACAAAGTTTATGATCAAATGAATCTTCAAGCCAGGCTTTGAGTGGTTTCAAACCGCCAAAGTCTACTGCCCAGTTTTTATTATCTAAAGTAGAACAACCAAATGTAAATTTAAATTGCAAACTATATCCATGTAGTAGATGACAGTGTGAATGATCTGCGTTAGGTTGACGGAACACCGCTGATAGTCCGATGTTGTGTCCGTATGTTTTTGTACTGTAATAAGCCATATTATCTCCTATATAATAATGGCGGCAGAATTAGAAGGGTTGACGCCAAGTCCTATTGTGTTATATTACATGAAATTACTTATCTTGTCAAGTGAAACATTTGGATAATTCCAGGATTCTGGTAAAATCCATTCATCATTATATATTGTAAATTTGTGTGTAGGAAAACATTTGAATACCATTCCTATTTGATGTATCCAATATCTTGGATCAACAGCATGTTTATTTTCTGCATCATACCCTTTTGTGCCTTTATAAATGTTATTGACTGTTTTAGTTTTGCTATGTAAATCAAAACCAAGCATTTGTATATCATATGACAACGTACATCCTAATAATACTGCATAAGGTCCGCTACCCCACTGAAAAGGTTCATCCCATCTTTGGGTACCATGATAAGGTAGATCAGGTACAATTTCTACATCCTGAAATTGTCCAACCCAATCTTTCCTTGTATATATTATTCCCTTGAAATTATTTTCTTGTGCGTCTTTAACCATGCGCCTATCAACACACACTAAATAATCTACAGCAAAATCTCTGTGTATGGCATTACATCCTACCACCACATCTCGGCATTGACTTATGTCAACTCCGATTCTACTTTCACCGTTACCAATTATCCTTGTCATTTTTAAACATCTTTTTTGTTTCGCGGATTTCTTTAAGTACTTCTTTGAATGTTAGTTCATTTGCTTTCTGGTAGGCGAAAATCACTTTAATTTTATCAACACACCACCACCACCAAAATACACTTACTAATAAGAATACGGTAATTATACCACATATTACATCAGCTTTCCAGTCAGTACCTAATATTTCTGAACTAATTAAAAGGAAAACCGCTACGAACGGTAATGTCCATGCGGCATATTTCCACCATTTTACTTGCCTTTTTATTTTTTCCCACATATGTTTGCCTCCTTGCCTTTTAGCAAGAGTATTTACTCTCTGTCTTTTCATTATTTTATGATGCTATTTGGCCGAAAGGTTTCCATTCACCTGGCGTTCCTTCTCGGACACATATCCAACCAACATAGCCTGTTGGTTTAGGTGAGGTGTTCCAAACAATATCACCAACTCTGTAAGATCCTTCTGTTGGTGTGTTTGATCCTACTTGCATTTTTTTGCCTTGCATTTTTATAGGACCGGCTGTGGTAATATCAGCATCTTCGCTAAAGTTACTAACATTTATACCTAGTTTTCCTTGCACACTTACTTTGTTGTGCATTGTGATTGAGCCACTGTCTTCAATATGTATTCTTGTGGCATTATCTGTGATAATTTTTAATTCACTAGTTGTCCAAGTACCAAGTTTGAAAGTACCAACATCATTATGATCTACAACAAACTCGTGTTCTAACGATCCTATGCTTAATGCGCCATTTGGATTGTCGTGACCTATACCAAAACGCATTGTCTCACTATCATAATAAATGAAGTTGTCTAATGTAACATCACCTTCTACTGATAGATTTTGTAGTGTTCCTACTGTTGTCAAAGAACTTTCAGTAACTTCTTGTCCTAGTGATGTGCTTGAAAGCACAGGTCTATTAGCAATTCTAAAACTTTGATTTTTATGTAGGTCAATGCTGTTGCTACTAAACAACCTATCGCCTTGCATAGTAAATTGTCTTGTATTACCTTCTCCTGACCAAATTAATCCCTTGTTACTTACACTACCGCCTTCTGCACGGAATTCTAAATTGCTAGTTGTTTCGTTTCTTATATCAGCAACTACTTCATCTACATGTAATTTTGTAGCATGTACTTCTCCGGCAACAGTCAAATCACCACCAACTGAAAGTGCATTAGGTATATTGCTAACATGAGCTGTGTTTACAGTAATACCTTCGTTTGTAACTTGTAGTACAAAATCACTTGCAGTGTCTTTAATTCCAGCACTGCTGAATTGTGCTATTCTACCACCTTGTATTTTATTTCCAGATAGACTCCTATCAAGAATGTTGTTTACATCCGGTGCTTTCAAAGGGTTATTCGCAATGGCTTCTATTGCTGAAGATACAGCAGTAAATCCATTTCGCATTTCTAATAGTTTTTGATCGATTGGTTTGCTCATGTAAGTATTTATCAAGAAACCTTGAGTAGGATGGTTTCAGGATTTATTCTTCCATTTAGCTTTGTATCTGTAGTAGGTATCTCTTCGATAAATTTACGTAATTTTACCTTGCCTGCATCTTTGAACTGTTTAAGTTGTTCAGGTGGTTTCCTAAGTGTTTTCTGTATACTAAGTTTTTCGTCAAATCCTTGTATAGTTGTGCCTTTTACACTTAGTCCACTTCCGTCTCTTTGCATACCTTTAGGATCTATATTGCTTGCAACATATTTGCCAATTTTTCTATTTTTTACATTGAATACCCAAAGCTCACTTGCACCAATTATTTGTGCAGGATCAATACTTGCAAGTTTGTATTTGTCGTCTACTTTTAGATATTTTAATTTTGCTACTAGTTTATCAGCACTATAAACTTTTGGCTTACGAGGTTTACGTGTTGCTTTTGCACTATCAATAACAAAGTCTAGTGCGGCAATAAGTTCACCTATAGCAATCCTGTAGTTTTTAATATCTGCTTTTTTAATATGTGCATAACCTTCTTTTAATTGTGCCCATTGATCAGCTTCAAACTCGCTCATTTTTTTTAGTTGTCCTGCTGTTGGCATTCGTTCTAATTCATTATAGTCTACTAAAGCATCTACATAAAACGTTTTCAATTTGCGAGCATGGGCTTGAGTTACACCTTTGTCTGCAAAGTGTTTTTTGAAGTCGAACCCTTTCGGGTCAAATGACTTTGGGTCAACTAACCAACCTTCTAACCAATCTTCAATTGCTTCGCTTTGTATGTATGCTTGGTCACGTATACGCTCTTGTATAGTAGGTACATATACATCTTTCTTTGCCTTTTCTTCTTTTTGTTTGACTTCTACAACTTTGCTACCAACTTGAATTGCACGTTCAATGCGTTCTTTAAGAAACTTTGTGGCGGGTTGTGTAGTACCCATTGTGCCTGGAAGACTTTCCCAGTATTCTGCTTCTTTAGGATTGTAGTCTGGCATACCGTCTAACAGTTGCTTTGCAACAATAGCGGCAGTTATACTTAATTCATAAGTAGGTGCGGCCTTAGCATGTTTAATTTGTTCTTTTGTATAGCCGTTGTCAGCCATCCATTTGTATGTGTGTGGATACAAATCTGTTGCTTTATAGTTTTCATAATAAAAAGAACGACTTGCATCACGAAATCTATGATACTTTTGACCATCCCAATCTTGCCAACCGTCCCAACTAGGTGCTTTAAGTTTATCACCTCGCCTTACTCTTGGCGCTCCTCTGACAACTTTCTTCTTTGTTCGTTTTGGTAATGCCATTGTACTCTCCTGATTGTTTATAGCAGTATATAGCAAAGGTTGTATTGTGTCAAGAAAAAATGACTAGATAATGCCTATCCAGTGTGTGCAATCATCGCATGGATCGTCAACGTGGGTTGCTTGCCACATCAATATTTCCTCTCTAGTCATTAGTGAAGGTCAGGATCTCTACCAAGACCTTTTACTGTATAAATTCGTTCTTCTTGAATTTCGTATGTCTCGGTAGGATTTTGCTCTTTGAGAAAGCCAACTACAGTTTTTGCATGTTCTTCGTCTGGTAGATTGCTTTCAATAACGTTATTGCGAGAATCCACAATATGATATTTAAATGTAGCCATCAGTTATTTAATAGACTAAACATTACAATAAACTATGCTGATAATACTAACCTTCTTTTTCGAGGTCCCAATACACTTTATTAGGTGGTGACGCAGGGCTATGCTTACGAACATTAGAAAAAACCTTCCAAGTTGCAAACACCATTGTGATCAAAAGTATATGACCAATAATGCTATATCCTATAAACAACAATTCAGCTGTATATATTCCAAACGCAACACACCAGAAAGATGCTAGTATAATACTAATCATAAATTTATATTCTGGTGGCGATTCTCTTAATCCATTTTTATTAGGATTTAAAATATCAAATAGTATCATTTAGAAATCTCCTTCAATACCATTAATGGTGTAAGTTTTTCCTTTGAACCCACTATCCATTTTTTCTTTGTCAGACATTCCTTCGCCATCAATTCTTTGTTTGTGATTAAATTTTTTCTCCTGCTTCAAATCCTCGGAAGGTTTTGAATCTTGGGAACCTGAGACTATACGTTTCAGAATCTTGAGACTTCGTTCTAGCATCTGCTCTTATCTCAACTAGCTGACCAACGAGACTATCACGTTCAGTCCAGTACTCATCACGTTGAGCATCAGTGAAGCCGCTCCCACAGTTAAGGCGATAATTGTATCCATCGTCTTCTCCTTCTACAATAATGGCACCTAATCTTCCTTCATTACGGCCTGTGCCTTCTTCAACCGCAACAACACTTAATGTAATCTCAATAAACGGTTTTGCCTTTAACCAACTATGCGTTCTTTTGCACTCATAAGGTGCATCTACATCTTTGATCATTACACCTTCGTAACCACCGTCTACAGCCGCTTTATTAAGCTCTATAAAGCGTTCTTGACCTTCAGCAGTACTTAGATCTACATCTTCCCATTCAAGTGCTTGTACGTGCTGTAAAACGCTTTCATTCTGTTCTACCCAAGCCTTAACTGCCTGACTTCTAAATGACTGTGGTTTGTCCCAAATACCTTTTTGGAAGTCTGCTAGTGGACACATATCAAACAAGTGTAAGACTGCGTCATCTGACTGCTTGCCATCCTTACGATGCACCTGCTTCATAAGGTCTTGGAAGTTAGCACTCATTACTTCGCCATCTAATACAAGATCATATGGCGCAGGCTTTTGTGCAATCACTTCTTCAATCTCTGCAATAATGTGGCCAAAGTTATGAAACTGCTTACCGTTACGTGAAAACATTTCTACTTTGTCGCCACGGATGATTGTAATAACACGAACACCATCAAGTTTAATTTCAATCTGTTTCTTACCTACCATTTTCTTTTCATGGTTAGCACTATCATGTGCAAGTGGACAAGTAAACACAGGAATAGCATATTGCGGAAACTTTTTAGCAATCTTATTCACTGTCTTTTCTGATACACCACAACGTAGATCTTTAATTAAAATACGTCTGTAAAACATATTCCATTGTTCTGTAGTTGCCACACTCATTGCAAGTTCAATTGCATCACGTGCCGCATGTCCTGTAAGCTCTCTATTTATAAGCTGATTTGCTAGTGTTTTAAAATTATCCCAGGATAGTCCTTGTCCTGTCAGTACATCTGTACGTTCTGGTACTTGCTTTACACCAAATGTTACAAGCGGATCCAGTGCCATCTTGACACCTTCAAAAAATTCATCTAAGCCCTCAGTCATAGCTTCTTCTATCACTGCTTCTTTTGCAAGTCTAGAATTATCTGCCTCTAGTTTTTCAATTATTGTTTGTGGTTGTGTTCTCATAGTTGCCTCTCTTCATTGCCTAATTTTATACATTATAACACAATATACTTATATGTCAACCGAAATTGGACACCTAGGAGGGAATCGAACCCCCATACACGGAGTTGCAGTCCGTTGCATAGCCATTCTGCCACTAGGTGTTGGCATCGGTGCAGGGAGTCGAACCCCGGCTTTCAGTTTTGGAGACTGACGTGCTACCGTAACACTTCACCGACAAAAAAAGCCCCTAACAAATTAATGCTAGGGGCTTGTTGACGTCTTTTTAAAATTCACGTCAAGACATACCCCTAACTCGGAGGCCAACAAGTAATGTTTGTTGTGTTAGTCTTGATCATGTAAATATTCCTTCTTTGTTTATAATACTAATATAGTACATCTATTTATGAAAGTCAACCTTTTTTGGCAAAAAATTGGCTCTGGGGGAAGGACTCGAACCTCCACGCTAAATATATTGCAGTACATTTGGCACACGAGAAACAATCGTGCGTGTCTACCATTTCCACCACCCCAGATCGGTTATGCCGCTATCTTTTTACTTTGTTCTAAAAGATCTAAAGCGGCAATCATTCTTGTCATTCCTATTCCGCCGCCAACTCTTTCAAAGAAGTCGAACTCTAAAAACTTTTCAAGTTCTGCTTCAACTCTATCTTTGCCAAATAGTTCGTATAATAGATTACTGTAAGCACCATTAGTAATAGTATGAAATGTGTTTCTCATTTGATCTACATCAGTTGAACGCTCTGCAGATCCTATTGTTTCCATTCCACCTAGTATCACATCTATTTTCTTACTGCTATCGCCATCGTCATTTCTGCTCATATTCCAAAAAGGTGATGTCATTTCAGGAAAGTCTGTGATCATTGCAGTATCAAATTGTTCATACATTTTAGTTTCATGCTCTGCTTCTAGTTCGTCACTTGCACTCAATTCAAAATGTGTTTGCCATTGTCTGTAAGTTTTTTCTGTAGGTTTTGTAAAACCTAGGTATTCAACTAATTCATACTCCATCTTTTTAAGATCGTTTATGTCACCTGGCATTTCAAATTCAAACATTGGAAATATTATATCGTGTCTGCCTGGTATAGCATTAGGCTCTTGTCTGTAAGATGTGCTGACACAAAAAAAGCCCTTTGCATCGGGCTGTGAAAGTAATTCATGTTCTAACCACATTTGGCCTGTTTGCGGCAACGGCCACACTTGGCCTGCGTAATTGTATGTTGCTACATTGAATGGGTCTTCACATGCGGCAAGTATACTTAATCTATTTTGTGTATGTACTTCTTGGAAACCTTTGTCCAAAAAAAATGACCTTAAAAGGCCAACTGTTTTAGTAAATTTACTTGGGTTTATGAGTTGTGTCATTTCTTTTTCCTTTTCTGAATTTCAACCTAAAAAAAATTTGCTCAAAAAAAATTTGAGCTTATTCTTAAATCAGTTTATTTATCATTTTCCTTGTCCGCCCTGCCTTTTTCTCCACAGTGCGGACAATGGAAGGTAAATCTTTCTATGCACATCCGGTCCTCCATAGTTGCGTATGTAAACCAGTTGCTACACTTTTTGCATGTTAGGTGCCATATGATTTCTTTTACGGCTTTGAACATCTTGTGAGTATTTATCTACTCGTGTTCTCCACCTGGATCTTCTTTAGGTAACTTTACTCTTTTCCCATCAATCCACATGTAGCCTCTGTTTCGACTAGGAGTGCTTGTGGGAAATTCTGTAAAAAATGTAGGCTTATTTTTCGCTAGTTCAAATGTACCTACTGTTATTGCAATAGCACCAAGTAATGCTACGTGAGCAACAGCACTTATACCAAAAACCCAAAAACTACCTACGTAAAAACTGAACACGATACACCACATCCAAGCAAGTACCTGCAATACCATGTGTCTGGCTTGAAGATCTGGAATATGCCTTAGCGGATTTACTTCTGCATTCATTACACTGTTCCAACTAGTATAAACAAATTCTCTCATTTTTATCTCCCAAAAAATTTTCTTGCAGTATTGATAGGATTTTTTAAACCTTCATAAGTTTCATCAATAAATCCTATATGTTTACTTAGTTTAACATCAAGTCTATCAATTGTCGACTGTAATTTGTCTACTTTATCAATCAATTTTTTCAATTTCTTTTCTAACTCTTTATCCATTGTCTCGCTCTGTGTTGGTGCCCATGGAGGGACTCGAACCCCCACGCCGTAAGCACAGGTACCTAAAACCTGCGTGTCTACCAATTTCACCACATGGGCTATGTAGAAGTTGAACCAATTGGTTTACATTCATATCTTACAGTATCCCAATCACCGTCTGTTGGAAGTTCAGTGTAAACTTTTAGCATCTTATCACATTCTGTTTTAGAATCAAACCATTGTATGTCTTGATCAAGACAAGTTGATCCTAAACATACGGTTAACAAAATGTGCCAAATCACTTCCATATTACTTCCTATTATTTACGTACTATAACACCTTTTTATTATTGTGTCAAGTATTTTTTTTTGGTCATCCTATATGTCATAAAAGTTCTTTCTTTTCCATGTTCATGTAATTTAAGTGTTTCATCATACACATGGGTGAATCCAAGTTTTTCAGTTGCACGTTGATTACGTTTGTTATCATGCGTCATATGAATATGCACGTTGTCATAATATTTAAATGCATGGTCTATTAATAAAAAACGGAAACTGTGATTGTATGTTCCTCCCCAATATTGTCTACCTAAAAAAGTACTGCCCATATAAAGTCTATCCTGCACAGTATAATATCTTGTTGTGCCTATCTGCGTGTTATTATTATTTTCAAGTATACAAAAACTTTTTCCTGTACTAAGTAAATGATTAAAAAATCTAGTAAACGGTTTTAATTCATACCTGTTTTTGGCAGGCATGCCTTCCCATATAAGCGGGTCTTTGGCTACAGCATAGAGAGGCCAATAATCGTCTTGCACCAATGGCCTTACTGTTACTAAATCATTTTTAAGTGTTGGTTGAAAATTCATTTATTGCCCATTCACGTTCTTCGCACCACCAACATTTACCACATGCGGGGTCACTTACTTCGCAACTAAAACTAACATCTAAGAGTTCTTCTATACACATACTGTGATACAATGCTATAACAACACTTTTATCTATGTTGTAAAATGGTCTTAGGGTTTTTTTATCTCCCCCTTTAGTTAAATCTTTATCACGTCTAGTATCACGTTCATTGTCACTGTCAAACTTTACTGGAGGATTTGAAGTCATACCATTTAACCATGTGTCTATATCATGTTTTCTTTCTATTTCTTTTTTAATCTGTCTGCGTTCTGCTTCTATATTATCTTCACTAACAGTTCTAATATAATGAGTGTTAATTTGATCAGGATAGTATTGTTGTATCCAATCTACTACTGCTTTAGCATAAGGTAATTGATGCCTTCTGCTAGTCCTATCTATTGTTAAAAGAACACACTCGTGCCCTGCCTGACACAGCATGTATAGTAATAACGCACTATCGGCACCTCCACTTATTGACACACCTACCTTTTTAGGCACCTGTAACAGTATTTTCTGTATGTAATCATTTTTCCATAATCTATCTCTACTGTTTTCGCTTGCTACTTCCTTTAACACTTCAGAGGCAGATATACCATTGTATTGTTGTAAACAATGATCACCTCCATAACAAATAGTATCACCAGGTATACTGCTAATAAACTGCTTGGCATTTTTCCAACTAGCATTGCTGTCTTTTAGCAAGTTTCCCGGCATACGTTTTAGGGCACCGTTCCACCATATCACTCCATTGCCTGTTGTGTTTTTGAAAATAGGCTTCATATCATCTGGATCAGTAATGTTTACTCTATGAAAGTGATGTTGTAGTTTTTGATATGAACGCCAATGATCTAACCATCCATCGCCAAATTCATTTTGAAGTGCGTCCCACACTATCCTCTTGGTTTTTCCTTTGCTAGAAAATTGACTACGATTAAAAAGACCTATAGTAGGAAATTTTTCATTTACATGATCTATCCAAGCACCTAATTTTTTACCATCCCAATTTTCAATAGTATATTTTCTAACCTGTAAACTTGGTTTACTAATATCTATGTGATGCACTACAGTATCTTTATGATAACCATGATATTGTAGCAAACTGTTAATAAAAAATCCACTACTTACTGTCATTGCCCAGTCAACAGGACCTGTTTTATTGCCATGCACTGGCAACTCATTGTGTACTAGATATGACATATTGCTGTCGTCTATCAAATTTTTTACAACAGCAGTGTGACCTGTTAAGAAATTTTGTTCGGTATCGCTTGGGATATAATCAACTGTTCTATCGAGAGTTAAATTTTGCTCTCCTGTGCCTTTAGGTTGCCATACTCGAACAGTGGGTAGAATATATGTCCATTCATAGTTTTCTAAATTTGGAGCAACGTGTCTTTCGTATGTTCCCCATAGAAAAAGTGTACCTGCTTCTATAAGGAGTACACTGCTATAGTGTTCAAAGTGACTTTGTACAAATTTATCAACTACATAGTAGTCCATAGAATCTGAACTATATCTACTAGATACACTGAAATCTATGCTTAGTTGACTGTAATTATTCGCTATCAGGTTATACCATTTATTTCCTGTACTAATAATAATTACTGCCTTAGAAGCCATACATTTTTCCTTGTAAAATGGTGCTGGTTGAGAGACTCGAACTCCCGACCTGATGATTACAAATCAACTGCTCTACCAACTGAGCTAAACCAGCATTATCTATTTACTCCAAAAAATGGAGCGGCATATCGGATTCGAACCGATGACAAGAGCTTGGAAGGCTCGCATGTTACCACTACACCAATGCCGCTTGGCGGAGGATGTGGGAGTCGAACCCACTCAACGCTATAAACGTTGTACGGATTAGCAATCCGCTGCCTTACCGTCCGGCCCATCCTCCTAAGATTTATTTTACAAAGTTAACTTTGTATTGCTTGCCGTCTAAGTAAAATGTAATAGTGCTATGACTATAAACAGTTTCTTGTGATTCTTCATATCTAGTTTCAGTTTGGCAAACTCTTTTTGTACCACCTGTTGCCTTACTATTATTATGGCCTATGATACCTCCAAGTAGAGCGCCAACAGCACCGCCATTATCAACATTCTTGGTAACATTGTTTCCAATAATTCCGCCGATAATTGCACCTTTAAGTGCATCGCCTGTTTTATCTCCGCTTACAGAAACATCTCTACAAATTTCTACTGAGTAAGGCTGTTGATTAATAACAGTCTTATAACTATCAGTAACATTACCAGAGACACTATCCATAGCTAGTGCAGGATGGCAACCTACTAAGATGGCACCAACTAGAGTACCTAAAATTTTAGTCTTCATTTCCTTCATCTCCTCCGTTCCCATAAGGAACAATTCTTATTGACTTTACTCTATCATATCTAAAGCTACGAAAGCCTTTTGATTCAAGAGCCCATACTGCAATAACCTTGTCATTTTTTTGCGTAGTTTCTTTTTTAGGATCTGGAAAGAAACTTTCAATTAATGTACAAGGCATTACACGTTCATCACCATCCAACTTTGTGAATGTGACTTCGACTACTTCTTTACGAAGTAATTCAATTAAATCCTGTCTTGTAGGAATACCTTTAAGAGCCGCTACTGTATCAGCGACTGGTGACGACTTTGTCTGCAAGTCCATATTCTACTGCCTCCTCTGCACTCATAAATGTATCTCGGTCCATGTCTTTTTCAAAGTCCTCAAAAGTTTTACCTGCTGAGTTATGTTTTACATAAAGCTCGGTCAACATAGTTTTCATTTTAGTTATTTCTTTGTATTGAATTTCAATATCACTTTGCTTGCCACCTGCACCACCACTTGGCTGGTGGATCATTGTTCTACTATACGGAAGGACAACTCGCTTACCAGGAGCACCTGCTTGGGCTAAGAAACTGCCCATTGAACATGCTTGTCCTAGTACAATAGTTCTTACGGCTGGTTTAATAAACTGCATAGTATCGTATATAGCCATTCCGGCAGTAATTACGCCGCCAGGTGAATTTATATAAAGGTTAATATCCTTTTCAGGATTTTCACTTTCTAAAAACAACATCTGTGCAACAATTAAATTTGCTGTTACATCTTCAACTGGACCGTTAAGCATTACTATTCTATCTTTCAACAAACGTGAATAGATATCGTATGAACGCTCTCCACGTGATTCCTGCTCAACTACCATAGGTACTAAAGGCATTATAACTCCTCCGCAATTCCAAGGAATTCAGCAACAAGGAATCCGCTTGCTAACCAGAATACATGTCCTGTGTATAATGTTAATACACAGCCTGCGATACGAACTGCACTTTTTACCATGCTAATGTAAAAATGTTTCTTTGAAACATCTACTGGCTCAGCCATTCTTCACCTCCGCTAACGGTTCAACAGAACTAGTATCAATCCAATCACTGCCGTTTCCTTGAAAAGTTCTTGTTGTTGTTTCTTTACGCAACATACCGTTTTTTACACGATATGTAATAAACTCTTGTTTCACAACACCTGTAGTGTCTGCTTCAAACGCACCTATAAGTGGTCCATCTAACTTACTGTTCATTTTCTTCCTTCCTTTAATACAAAACTGTCTGGCCCTGGCGTTGTAAATTCCATTCCAAATGCACTACCTACATATACACGACCATTAAATTTCATATGTATTTTGTTTGTAGCCATGTAAATGTCCATAGATTGTTTTACTTTAAAATTATCAACTTCAGCTTCAACAATTTTATCGTTATTTGTGCATGTAACCATACACACTTTATCAAATATTTCTTTCATTTCGCTCCTAACAGTTTTAAATTTAATACAAAGTTCTCTACCATTAGTTTAACACATATTGCTTTCAGTGTCAATACATTATCGTCCATTTCTGCAACATGCATTGCCATCAAACGAAATGCTTCTTTTTCGCTTATGTTTAGTTGACCCCAATCAATAGGGTCAACTGTTTCACAATCTTCTGCAAGTTCTGCAAGTAGTTTCCAGTCCTGCATTACAACTCCTCAATGTTTAAAGGAGTGTAATTGATCTGTTCTACACATACACACTTGTATGGGCCTTCTGGAGAAGGATTACTATGGATGTGTCCATGTACGTTTAACAAATCTTCTGCGTCAAACCTATGCGTTTCAGCAAGTGTAGTTGAATGCAAAGGCGTATGCGAAAAGATAAAGTTGTCCATTTGAATCCATAACTGCATGTCCTTGAAGAACGGTGCAAGAAATTTTGGATTATCATGGTTACCTAAAACAAGTCTTTTCTTACCAGGTAATTTTGAAAAGTTCGCAGTCAACCAATCAACCTTGTTCTCTCCGAAAAGAACATCTCCGCAGTGTATCACCGTGTCGTTTGGTTTCACAGTGCTTACCCAGTTATCCATCATACATTCGTTCATTTGATCTACACTATCAAATGTTCTAGGAGGTTTTCCAGCATAATCTTTGAAGGTAAGGATAGCCGCATGATTGAAATGCGTATCGCTAATTACGAATGTATCTGCCATGGTATTACCTATGAGTGTGTTAATTATGTGTATAATTATTACATATATGTGTTAGAAAGTCAACCTTTATTGGTTAACAAATTTAGGCCATTGTGCGGCAAAACTATCTGCGTCAAGTTTATATTCAAACAAGAAAGTATCTTCATAAACATCTGTATATTCTGATATATTCCATTGATGCTTAAACATTTGCACTTTGCAGTATTCTTTGCCCTGTGTTCTTAAATCGCTATGTAATCTTACTCTGTATGCATTAGGTTCCCAACGCTTTTTATACTCAAAAATTTCAATAGGTGTCAATGTATAGTTTCCTCCTCTGTAACATTGATCCCAAAATATTGAATACACATTTCAACTATTGCATCAGGAACTTCGTCTTCATCTTTGCCATCAGGAATAAACAATCCTTTTAATTCTCCTTTAGCACTTATAATAAGTCCCCAATCATCGTCTTCTAGTGATTCGTCGAATGTAATCTTTGTCGTCATAGATTTGCTCCTCTTCTATGATGTTACTTCGTCTTCTGCTACTTTTTTACTTATCATCTTATGGATTCCTGGATTTACTTCAAGAGCATGAGGCATCATCTCATGTCTGATATAGTTACGTCTAAATCCAGTATCGTCATTGCTAGGGTCAATTAGATAAGGAACATTATGCACATGAGCCCAAAGCTCAAAGTCACGTTTCCTTGTCTTCCTAAAAGGACGAACAATGTGATTACGTCTGTATGGAATAATTTTTGGATTACCATGCAGACTGCTAAACAACCAAGTTTCTACACAATCATCTAAATGATGACAAGTAACAACAGGAAAGTCTTTTACCTTTTCTAAAAAACTGTATCTTTTTTCTCTCCACCAATCTTCTCTGCTACGTCCCGGAGGAGTAGTACCTTTTACTGCGTGGGTGAGGTACTCAAGATCATTTTGTCTACAATATTTTACAACAAAGGCATGTGCTTCTTCGGCATGACCTGTACCATGATTAACATGCAGGACCACTACTTCGTGATTCCTTTTAAGAAAATCCAGTGCGGCCATACTATCCACACCACCACTTACAGCCACACCGATCTTACGTGGCAATTTGCCTTGCAACTTAATCATTAAACTTTAAACAACTTTACGTAGTTAAGACGTGTTTCGTTCGCACTAAACAACTTGTTCTTTGTTTGTGATTTGACTTTGGCTTGGACACGTTTCATAGCACCTACTTCGTGTTCAAACTTGTTCATAAAACTCACTAGGTTACCATCCATGACAGCGACATAGTTGTATGATTCCCATTGTGAACTGTAACGCTTATCTAGGATTTTAATTACGCCTTCTACTTTGTCTTTTTCCTTACCTAAATATTGGCTGTCTCTGTATTCTACACGAATCTCTTTCTTCAGTCCTGTTTCGTGTTTATCACGCACAACAAACTCAGGAAGAAATGCAACACGCCCTAAATTATTAACTGGCACAGTATCATTCGCAACACTTTCAATCATGTCTTTTTTGAATTCGTCCAAGTCACCCAATCCAAGCATTACATAACGCTTCATCCATTTGTTAATCTCAGATGCTTGTTCATAATCTTGCTCTGTAGGCATAAACATGACAAAGTCAGCATCAACATATTGTTGTGCTTTGGTAGCAAAATGAAACTTTACCATTTCCTTGTTAGAATGTTCTGTGGCTTTATCTTCTGAGTACCTTTGTGTATGCTTTTGGTATCCGTTACGAATACGATGCGCGGCACATGCTACTGCAAGTGCTTCTTGGGTAGGTACAGTCTTAAGTGGAAGTGTATCTTTTGAAGTAAATGTCATCATCGTGTTGCCTCTCTATGCCTAATTATTAAAATAACTATAACATCAACTATAATAGATGTCAATCATTCCTTTGTAAAAAGTATCCAATTCTTCTTTTGAACCCATATCGCTTTTAAATTGGTTTGCTTTTCTACACACAATAACATAATTTGAAATTTCATCTTTGCCGCCCATAGACCTAGCAATCTTATGATCTACTGTCGGTTGAAAGAATCCATCATAGTTATCAATGTTAGGATTTGTAACTTTGTTACGTCCTCGTCCATAGTCTAACGGTGTGCCAAAAATAGGACAAACATCCGGAGCAATTTTTGCAAGCTCAAATGGATCGCCTTCCCATTTTACAGTATGAGCCCAAATTAATTTTAAGAATTGATCTTGCTTGGTAGATTTCTTAAACATTTCAAAAAATGTGCCGTATGTGCTTGCATCATCTTGAGGATGAAATCTACGTGAGGAGAGAGCCCTAAGGCCCTCTTCTCTAATTTTTACTAAGTCTGCCATTTACATAAACTCCGCAAACTTATCTTCTTCATGCTTCTGTGCTTTGTTGTTGAAAGCATCTACATCAATGATACTAGTATACTCAGCAACTTTACCATTTGTATCTGTATACACATAGGGCATATCGATAGTAAAATCTAAGCCACCTTTTTCAACCACAGGCAACATAATGTCGTAACCTTTTTGTTTGCCTGGTTGTGCTTGAATATGAGCTTCTCTATTATCCACAAGCGATTTGATAGCGGCCGCAATCATAAGTCCTCGATTGCTACCAGAAGTAAAGCGATGATCTTTCCACTCTGTGTATTTGCCTGATTTGGTCTTTTCAGGATATTGAGCTCTAATACCTTTGAGTACATCTGACCATACCTTACTACTTGAACTCCAACGTTCACTCATTACTTGACCAATCTTAATTAGCAAGTCATCAGTAACAGCCTTCTTGGGCATTTGTGAAAACAATTCTGTCAGTCCCCAAACAGGTGCATGATCAACTGCGGAAAAGTGCCAAGCATTGCGTACACATTTAAGAGCCATTTCAAATGCAAATCTATTTGAGTAGTTGTCTTTGCAAAATTCTTTGAAATGTTTTTGCATATGAGCAGTGTGTTTTGTCTCTCCTGCACCTGGCGTTGCACTTTCTGGCACAGGAGTAATGTTTACATTATCAAACACACGCATAAGATTGTATGCAGGTTGATCTTCTAATTTTACATCAAGTCCTGCTTGAAGCATTGCTCTTGCACGATTATTACGAACTTTTACAAAGTCGTAATCTGTAATCGGCACAACATCTGCATTACATGCCAAGAACTGATTGAAGTCAATGTAGGGCATGTCTTTCATACTAAAGCCTACAATAAGTGTTTTTACTCCGTGTAGTGCTAGAGCCATAGAACCTTGCATACCGTCATTTAGGAACACACGTTCTTCGTCTGATGCATAACGTCCTTTTGCACCAAACACTAGACTGCTGTCAAAGTTCATTGCAATCTCAAACATACGCCACAAGTAAATAACTCGTTGTGCTTTCATATTCATAGCAACAAGTGTTTGGTCTACAGCCAACCCATTCATAACTGCTTCATCTAAATTGTATGATTGCAGTTGTACACCGTAAAGTACAGGCTTACCTGTTTCTGGATCGATAATTGCATGTAGTGCATCTAAGGCCATTTTAAATGCAGTAACAAAGTCTACTGTACCCATTGACTCTAAGTTAAGGGCACCTTTGCTAACATTTAGATTAGGCACATTTGCACGTTTGATTAATGAAAGTTTTCTTTGATAATCTTCAGGTTCAAGAAATTTAATAGGTGTCCTTTGTTCTTCCGGACCAAAGAAGATTGAAAGGTCTTCTCCATAAGCGGATTTAATGCTATCAGCATATCCGAAGTTAATTGATTTTTTCCAGTTGTCTACATAGTTGAATAGACTTACATATGGTTCACGCATTTGTATACTCCTTTAGCGTTTCAAATTATAGGAACGTTTCTATGTTCCATATACAACAGGCTCATCACTATTGACTTTTTGCCTCATTGTAGTTGTAGTATATAATCTTTGAATCTAAATGTCAACTAAAAAGTTGTTCGAAAGTATTGTTTGCTTGTTCCATCGCACCGTAATCTGTTGCTTCGTGTACTTCTCGTGGTACAAACAAACGATCCATATACTTTTTAATCTGCTTGTGTTTCATTCCAATATCTTGTCCAAACCACATACCTCTTTGATCTGCATTTGCGGCACGTCTTACTGCACTTACACAAACATAATCATATTTTGCCATGTAATCATACAAGTCCTGCGGATCATATCCAAACAATTGACATTGCTTAGGAACTATTTCAACTTGCACACTAGGACGACAACGTTCGATTGTGTCTTTTGCACCTTGCATTACAAGTAGTTCACTTCCTTCAACATCAATTTTTATACAATCTACATCTTGAAAATTATAACTATCAATTGTTCTTGCAGGTACAGGAACTAAATTTTGACTTTCTCTTAATTTAATATTTTCACTGTCTAATACAACATGATTATGACCGCCATGATCCGTATGATCTAAAATATCAATTGTACCTTCGTTACGATTAGTTGCGGCAACTTCGTGTACAGTTATATCAGCAACTACATTCATAGGTTGTTGCACACCTTTGTATGTGTACCAGCCTGATGTTGCCGATTCATCTCTGTATAGATCACCTTCAACATCTGTGCCTTTCCAATACACACCTTTTAATTGTTGTTGCTTTGCAATGTCAATATTTGCTTTCAACATTTTTAGTGTAGTCGGCGTTGGCTCAAAAGATTCAACATTCTCTGCCCACTCACTATACGCAATTGTGTTGTTGCCTACATTTGCGCCAACATCTACAATACGTTTTGCATTAGGATATATTGTACGGATCAATCTTGAGTTGTTGCCTTGATAGTATACGTTATTGCCACTGAAACGTGGTCCTTGTAAATTATCATGTGCTAACAGCCAGTAGCATCTACCGAACTTGTTAACAACAAGTCTAAACAAAGGATCATCATATAATCCACTTGTTTCGTTAAATCCAAAATTTTCTAAGAATTGTTCTGCTGATATTTCAGCTGTGATTTTTTGCGGCATGTTATTTCTCCTATAACCAATTTTCGCTTATATTTTTACTTATCTTGTGTCCAGGCTTTGTCGCCTAGTTTGTGGTGTTCAGCCCATCTGATAAACAAACCTACTTCTCTACCATGAGCTTCAATTTCCCAAGGCTGATCCCAGTATGAAACTTTGTCTGGGGAATAGGTTTTGCCTAACCAATCATAATCCTCTTTAAGTTCTTTTCGAGCATATTGTTTGACATGTACCATTTCATGGGCTACAGTTGTAAGAAGCTTTCTTAATGATAAATTTTTATCTATTTCTAGTTCAAAGAATCTAGTTGAATCACTCAGGCAATAACCATAAGCATCATCTTTAATATCTTTAAGGGTTACTGTAATATCTAGAGTAGACATACGTGGCATAAGCATGTCGATACAATAGTTAACCATTGACTCAACATACTCTCTTTGACGTGGCTTTCCGCCTATAACTTCTACATAGTTCATAATACTATAATAGTATCATTGCATAAAGTTGTCAACTAAAATGGTAAAATTGTTATTCTTTGACTTCTTCTATGATTATTGTACCTTGATCGCCCCATTTTACTCTGATTTTGGTGCCTTCTTTCCAGCCCTGAGCTTCCATTATTTCTTCTGGAATCTTCATTAAAACCTGCTTTTCATCACCAGGAATGTCCTCAAAAATGTCTTCAACCTTGTATTCGATCATGTTTACTCCTATGCTAAATATTTATATGCAGGACGCTTATACCAGTGCCTTTTACGGTATAATACGCGATACTCAAGATAAGCATGGATATGAATTACCAGAACATCTTGAGGCATATATCGTTATGCTTCTTGCACACCATGTTGATCGTCCTAATTTTGAACCTACCACAAGTTTTGCTGAACAATACCTACAACTCAGTTCCCGTATGAATGCAAAAACACTAGGTGACACTTGTCTTTTTGTAACAGGTGTGTTTCCAAATTATAGAAAGATGAAAAGATCATATTATCAATCTATCGGAATAGGGTCTTACAATAGTATGAGCGGCGAACTATTTGAACAGCTCGCCACGCATTTTAATTTTCTAGGTGATTTTATAGATCTTAGTCTACGTTCTTCCAAACGTGAACTGAATAACCTTTTCCGTTAGTGTCGCCACCACTATTATCAATTTCAACTCCGTCATATTCAATCGAAGAAATTGTATCGTCTCCATTTAGATATTCCGAAGTATAAATTTTTAGTTTCTTAGGATCGAATTCTCCTACAGTCTCTATTACACCGTCAAAGAACCCTCCTTTTTCTGCACTCCAAAATTGTAGCACATACTCGGGCTCATCAACTTCATCAACACCCATATCTAAATCAACTTCGTTGTCATCTACCCATTCTGATAAATCTTCGCTACCAACTACCTCTGCAACATAAGATGAGTTATAATCATAGCTGTCTACCTCATCAATAGAAATATTTGCACTAGAATAATCAACACCCCATTGGTGTGTAAATCCTGTAGGTGATTCAAACCAAGGTCGAGGACCATCTTCATCGTTAAGAAATTTCATAGATTCATCCAGTTCAGATATATGTTCGAAATCAAAATCTTCGTCTTCTGCACTTACGCAATAGTTTACTACATCACCATCGCCATTTTCTTCAATTTGATTATTCCAAAATTCATATTGATCTTTTGTAAGACTTAGGTATTCTGCTTCACCACCGTATCCGCTGATTGAAATACGATAAAACCTTGGTCCTTTGATAGTTTCTACTAGCTCTTGTTTTTCTTCTGAAGTTGCCATTTATATCTCCATATCGGCTGCCACAATAAAACGATCTTTTTTACTTGACAGTATTCCTGGCCTATGCCACGTTTTACCCGGAAAGATTATCCAATTGCCTACTCGCATTTCAGCAAAATACTTTCCACCATTATCTACTCCGCCCGGAGCAAATTCTGTACCTGATGTGCTTACATCTACTGTATCATCAGGCTTATTCAAATAATAGACACCACTGACAACTAAGTTTTGTTCTCTTACATGTTGATGCCAGTAAGTGTCTCTATTTTCTTGAGTATCTAGATTGGTCATATATCCCCAACTCTTAATACTTTTGATCTGAGCTTCCTTGCCCATAAATGCAAAGCACGACCAAATAAAACTCATTTTTAAATTGATCCAATGATCTGAATTCAAACCAAATATGTTTATATTAGTTTGATAGGGAGGACTGTTATGCCAAAACTTTCCTGCTTTGACAGTGTTTTCAATATCTCGAATCATACATTGCCGAGATTGCTCGGGAATCAAACTTGTCCAATCATAACACTCGTGTATCTGCATTACGCACCGTTTAGATATGCAACACAGTTTTCAGGGGTAGTTTGCTCATAAGGATCATCATCTGATCCTTCATTGTTGATTCCTGGCTCCTGCCACCATTTTTCAACAACACCGTCATTTAAGATACACATGTATCTCCATGAACGCATACCAAATCCTAAATGGTTCTTGCCAATTAGCATACCCATAAAACGTGTAAAGTTTCCTGATCCATCTGGAATTACTTTTACGTTTTTGATATCTTGGGCTTTTGCCCATGCATTCATTACAAATGCATCGTTTACAGAAATACAGTAAACTTCGTCGATATCTTGATTACGGATTGCATCATAATTTTTTTCAAATCCTGGTAGTTGATATGTAGAGCAAGTAGGTGTAAATGCACCCGGCAAACTAAACAACACTACACGTTTACCTTTGAATAAACTATCGCTAGTTACATCCTGCCAGCGAAATGGGTTAGGACCATCTATACTTTCGTCTCTAACCCTTGTGCGAAAAGTCACACATGGAGGTCTTAAACCTTCAATCATAATATTAGTCTCCTAAGTTATTTTTTATATTAGCAAATTTTTGTGAGAAAGTCAACCTAAATATACCAAGTTAATTGCTAAATACTTATAAGCAGAGCGTGAGGGCGTTTTGAAATATGGACTTTTTATCTTTTATAGGAGAAGTGGGCTTTCCTATTGCGGGGGCGATAGCCGCAGGCTTCTTCGTATTTACAACACTTAAATTTATCCTAAGCAGTGTCACGGGTTCAGTGAACGGTTTAAAAAACATTATAGGTGCTTTAGATAATAGAGTCCAAACAATGAATAATGATCTAGTTAAAATAGATGCATTACTTAGTTATGTCCTCAACACAAGACCAAACATAGATCGACTAGCTGCCAATGAAGGCAAGGAGGATGCACGACGTGACTAGTGAATTAGCTACAGCTATCAAAGACTTTGGATTTCCAATAGTCGCGGCATGTGGATTAGGCTATTTTGTTTTTTATGTTTGGAAATGGGTAACCACAGAAATACAACCTGTCATTGGTGAAGCAAGCTCTACACTAATTAAATTAGTTGATAGAGTACGAATGCTTGACAACGATATGATTAGATTAAATATGAAGTTGTCAATGGTGTTAGAATATAGAGCTAAACTGAATCCCCAAAGACAAAATGAATTACAAAGATTAGTTGACGAATATAAGTCACAAAACGAGCAATTTAATAGTACAGGGGAAAAAGATGCAAAATAAAAACTTTGTTAAATCCTATGCTGGCATCATTAAGGATCCAAAAGGGCAAAAAATATTAGAAAGAAATTTTCATTTTTTTAAGTTGAAATCTTCAGAGGAAAAAATGCGTGTAATCAAACGTAATTTTGGCGTCAATGTTTACATACCGGAGAATGAAGATGCAGGGTGAAGAAAGAACATGTAAAAAATGTGGACACGGTTGCCACTGCTATCAACCAACTTGTGAGGAGTGTGTAAATGACGTCTGCACAGGATGTGACTGCGAAAAGCCCAATTCCAATTGAGCATTACGTAGAAAAAATTAAGGAGCACGAAGCTCGTCGTGCAAGTTGGAACGAGCGCATGGAATATTGGAGAAATTATCGTGAACAAATGGAGTTCATGGCTAGACAGCCAAAATGATGCAACTAGGGCGTACTTTGAAACGCAAATGAAAAATGATAATCCGATTATCTATATGAGTATGGGTATTGGTTTCTTGTTTGGGTTTATTGTCGGCGCATTAGTTTTGCTTTAATATCACTAAGTCCAGGTTCTTCTTTTTTAATGTTAGGTGCCGGCGGAGCCTTATGACCTAACTTCATTTGCATTGCACTGATCCGTAGACGTATATTTTGCACACGTTCTTCTATAGTTGTACAAGCCGCATATCCTTTAGCTAAACTGTCTAATCTTTCTTCTAGTGTCATTTTGTTGCCGCCACAAATACACCATTCCAATCTTTGGGTAGATCTTGTGTCTTCATATATTCACAACGTTCAATCCACATATTATAATAACCTTCTAACTTGTGATCAAAGTGTCCTTTAAGCATATTGCATTTTACAATAGCGTCATCAAATCGTTGAGCTTGATAATCTTCATGCATTTGTGTATGTTTCTTTTGTGCAGATGCCCACGCAGGACCTACATCGTCTAGCACAGTATAAATTGCAAGACCTACACTCTTTCCTTTTACTTGCAAATCATCAACTTTTAAATAAAAGAAATCATCTTTGGTTGCTTCATAAGTGTTTTCGCCTACTAACAGTAAGCAACCATATTCCTTACATTTAGATTCAATACGTGCCGCTGTACTTACAGCATCCCCGAGAACATCATAACTATGTCTGGCTGTTGACCCCATTTCACCAAGATAG
>Ga0163109_10000135_pt1 | contig 58677 bp, 47 predicted proteins | sample CRUFie1St13metaG_FD_108704 | JGI IMG/M metagenome (GOLD analysis project Ga0163109, IMG submission 108704) | Marine microbial communities from the Costa Rica Dome - CRUD Field 142mm St13 metaG | ecosystem: Environmental > Aquatic > Marine > Oceanic > Photic zone | place: Costa Rica: the Eastern...
AATACCATAGGCGTTAACATCACATTTAAATAACGAGGAACAATGAAAAATAGTAGTAGTAACAGAAGTATTTGGGTTAGTTTAATAGTCTCTCTATCCCTTGTTTTAGGTTCCTGTTCAAAGGACTTCCTGGATACACGTCCTGTAGGAAGGGTTCTGGAAGTAAATTATTATCAGAATGAAGATCAGGCTTTTGAATCCTTAGTAAGCATTTATGACGTGCTTCAATGGAATGATCAATGGGGGTTCACCATGTTCCGGTTCTTACAGAACGTTGCATCCGACGATACCTATGCTGGAGGAAGTGATGCATCAGATCAACCGTCGTGGGTTGCCTACAACAACTTTACTCTGACGCCTAACCTTGGACCTCAGAGAGGTTTTTGGCAGAAAAACTATAAAGGAATTTACAGAGCTAATCTATACCTAGAGAAAATCGACGGTATTGAGGATGCTTCTGAAGCTTTCCGTGTACGAACTAAAGGTGAAGCGAGATTCTTACGAGCCAAATTTTACTTTGACTTGGTTCGCTTGTTTGGAAATGTCGTTTATATCGATCACACTTTAGGAGCTTCAGAATATTATACTGTAGAGCAAGTTGGCCCAGAAAATGTCTATCCATTAATCATTTCTGACCTAGAGGCGGCCATCAGCGTTTTACCCTCATCTGTGAGTGCGAATCAGATCGGCCGCGCTACAAAAGGTGCAGCTGAAGCTTTACTTGCCAGAGTCTTACTATTCCAAAATGACGAAACCAAGATGAGTCAAGTTGCTTCTCTATGCGAATCTGTCATTCAGTCTGGCCAATACGAGCTACTCTCGGACTATGGAGACATATGGACTAAAGATGGGGAATGGTCATCTGAGAGTGTCTTTGAAATCACCTACAGCGAAAATTCAGCCTCTGATTGGGGCTCGTTCGGCTGGGGAGGCGGTGAAGGCAATGTTGGGGTTCAATTTATCGGAATGCGTGACTACAATGGCCCTACATATGCAACCGGCTGGGGTTTTTGTCCAGTTTCAACGGAGCTTGAAGCAGCTATGGACAATGATCCTAGATACCAACATACAATTATCGATGCAGCTGCCGTAGCAGGGGCGTCCTACACCCCGGGATACCAAAATACAGGCTACTTCATGAGAAAATATGCGCCACTCGCGAATAATACAGCGCCGGATGGAGATCCAGCGTTGAATTGGGGCAATAATATCCGTGAAATAAGATATGCTGACGTTCTACTAATGGCGGCCGAAGGCTTGGTGCGCTCTAATGGTTCTGAGGCGACAGCTTTATCGTATTTAAATCAAGTAAGAAATAGAGCTGGATTGCAGGCATTATCAAGTTCAGGAACTCAATTACTCGATGACATTTACAACGAACGAAGAATGGAACTTGCCACTGAAGGACATAGATTTTTTGATTTGATAAGAACAGGTAAAGCTCAGGATGTTCTTGGCCCGCAGGGTTTTGACATCAGTACGCACAGATACCTTCCTATTCCTCAACAAGAAATTGATGCAAGTCAAGGAGTATTAACACAAAACCCAGGGTACTAAAAATCAATAATTATGTTTAAGAATATTTTATCCCTTATCGTTTTAACTGTTGCGGTTGCTTCTTGCGATCCAAGTGAAGCCGGTCATACAGAATTAGGTCCTTTACCTCAAGCAGATTACACCATGTCATACATTGACAGTAATACTGTAGACTTTACATCTACATCTTCTGGAGACCCATTTCTATTCTCATGGGAGGTTGATGGAGTAGGCACTTTTACAGGTGAAAATGTACAAGTCTTTATTGGTTCCATGGGTGTTTATGACATTACACACACGGTATTTAATCAAGGTGGTTCGGCCTCAACGACTGGTCAAGTTGAAATTTATAAAGACGGCCCTCCTCCTTGTGTAGGCGCGGTAGAATGGCTTACCGAGTGTAGTGAGCGTACTTGGAAACTTGCTCCCCAAGCCGGGGCACTTTGGGTTGGATCGGATGATGGCCAACAATGGTGGGCTATTGACGCCAATGGTTCTACTGATCGACCATGTACGTTTAATGACGAGTGGACCTTTAAGGCTAATGGGGACATGGTGTATAATTCCAATGGTGATTTTTGGGGAGAACCTATTTTTGGATTTTCTCCAGAGGGATGCTTTCCGGAATCTGATCTTCAGGGGAATCAGTCTGATTGGCAAAGTGGAACCCATGGTTTTGAAATTATTCCTGCCAATGCAACAAGTCCAGATCAGTTAAAGGTAGTTGGTACGGGCGCATTCATTGGCCTGCATAAAGTTGCCAATAACATGGAAGTAAGCCAACCAGTTTCTACGATTACCTACGATATTATCTCTATGACCGAAGTCAATGGCGATCGTTATATGGAGATTGAGATTGACTATGGTCCTGGATTATGGCGTTTCACACTTTATTCTGAATCTTAAAAAGAGAATGCATAAAGCGTTGCAAATAATCTCGGTTTTTCTTTCGTGCTTTGTGATTTTAGGTTGCGAGGCACCTGTAACTCCGCGTTTGAGTGTCAGTGATCTTGAAATAGATGAAGGTCATAATACACATACGGTTGATTTATACGTATATCTCAGTGAGGCGGCACCAAGGCCCGTAACTGTAGATTATCAAACCAGCGGGGTAAATGCAACGGAGGATGAAGACTTCGAATCCATTCAAGGCACACTTGAAATTCCTAAAGGGGAGAGTGTAGGCGCCTTTACGATAACAATATATGGCGATGAAGATTCTGAGGATACAGAGTCTTTTTGGATTTCATTTAGTAATCCTTCGAATGCTGTAATTCCCGAACCTTATGCCCAGATTATTCTTTTAAATGATGACGGGGCTCCTCCAATAGATGGTTCCGGATACAGCACCCCGAATAGTTATCCCGGTATGTCCTTGGTTTGGGAGGAAGAATTTGCTGATACACAGCTCAATCTTCAAGATTGGAGTTATGAAACAGGAACCGGTAGCTGGGGCTGGGGCAACAATGAAAGCCAATGCTACAGGTCTGGTACCAACAACGCAGAGCTTGACCAAGGTTATCTTCGAATTACTGCGAAGCAAGAAAGTTATTTAGGGGCACCATTTACTTCAGCAAGAATAATTACCAAAGAAAAACAGAGTTTTCAATACGGCAGAATTGATATAAGAGCGAAGCTTCCATTTGGTCAAGGAATTTGGCCTGCACTCTGGATGCTAGGCGATGATTATTCGACTGCCGGATGGCCTTCTTGTGGTGAAATTGATATCATGGAACTGATAGGTGGAGACGGATATAATAATCGTACGGTTTACGGTACAGCACATTGGTCGAACAATGGTTCACATGCCTCATATGGGGGGAATACGAGCCTTTCTAACGGTGATATGTTCAATGATGAATTTCATGTGTTCTCCATTGTTTGGAACAGCACTTCAATCAAGTGGTATGTAGATAATTCTCTTTACCACACCCTCAACATCGCCAACTTATCTGCTTTTCATCAAAAATTCTTCTTCATTTTAAATATTGCCGTAGAAGGAAATTGGCCTGGTCCAATTGGCCCTTCAACCCAATTCCCCCAGTACATGCTGGTGGATTATATAAGAGTATTTCAATAATTACTAACCATAAATAATGCTTAACATGAAAAAAATCTACGCTTTATTGATGTTGTGTTTACCTATACTCGGGTATTCACAGAATTACAATGTTACCTTCAAGGTTAACACTGCTACTATTACGGTAGGCTCGAACGGGCTCTATGTTGGTGGTGGAGTTGTTGGAGGTGCAAATGCTTATCAGCTAACTGACGCTGATGGTAATGGAGTATATGAGGCAACAGTCTCGCTCAGCGGAGCAGGTGGAGGGAATTTCATCTTCCTTAACAGTCCTGCCAACGCTTCTGATTGGGGAACCAAAGAAAATCTTAACGGACTTCCTTGTGCTGACCCAAGTAACTATGATGATAGAATTCTTCCTGCGTTTAGCCAGGACACCACACTGTTATTTTGCTTTGGAACATGTGCGAACGACACAGTTTGTCCTGCACCACCACCTACAAAAATGACTACTTTCATTGTTGACATGAGAGATACCAACATCACCTATAATTCGGTGTTTGTAAATGGTAACTTTAATGGCTGGTGTGGTTCTTGTAATCCAATGTCTGATCCAGAAGGAGATAGCATTTGGACGGCTTCATTGCCATTAACAAATGATTCCATTGAGTACAAGTTCACATTGGACGGTTGGACAAATCAAGAGAATTTTGCGCCTGGAACTCCAGGTACGAAGACATCTGGAGCTTTTACCAATCGTTTTGCCGTTTTAAATGGTGATACAATCTTGGACGGAAAAGAATACAACTCGGCTTATGCACTTCCTGGTCAGGTATATTTGACAATGCAGGTGAACATGAGTAATCAAGCTGTTGATACCTCGGGAGTATTCCTTGCAGGTGGAGGTAACTTTGGAAATCCAGGGGATAACGAAATGTATCCAATCGGTGATAGTATATACAGTATCACACGAGCCAAGGATACAGGATTCTTCTCGTTCTTCACATTCACAAACGGCGCTTGTCCATCTTGGGGATGTAAGGAACAGCTTGCAGGAAAGCCATGTGGTGACCCAAATAACTATAATGACAGACAAACAGGTACGCTTTCAAGCGACTTCCGTCTAAGAACATGTTTTGGAGAATGTACGGTTGACGGCATGTGTCCATCGCCACCAGTTCCAGTAGATGTTACCTTTAGAGTAGACTTATCAGCTCATCCTAACGATAGTGCTTTCCTTCGCGGAGGGACTATCAACAGCTGGGCGGCACCAGGTCTTCCAATGTCTGATGATGATGGAGATCATATCTGGGAATTGACCTTGTCTCGTATGTCGGGTGAAACTATTGAATACAAATACAATAAAGGGACTTCTGCAGGTTCTACTGAAGAGTCTCTAGATCCTGCTACTAACGATAGTATTTGTACGCTCACAAGCGGTCCATACACCAATAGACTTTTAATGACTAATGCAAATGATTCTATTTTGCCAGTTAATTGTTGGGAAGAGTGTGGTCCTTGTGCCAATATCGGCATTGAAGAGTTTGCAGATGAATTCTCTGTTAGACCAAATCCAGCTTCAGATATTTTGATTGTTGAGAATACTACTGGCCTTCGCTCTGTAGTGACAATATTCAATATTACTGGAGCGAAAGTTCTAGAAGAAACATTTGAAACAGAAACACGTCTTGATGTGGCTTCACTGCCGCGCGGAATGTATCTCGTTCGAATCCAAAACGGCTCTGCTGAGTCAGTTGTTCGTATTGCTTTGAATTAAAATCCTTGCAATAGGTTAGTAAGTTAAGAGGGCCCTGCATAGGGCCCTCTTTATTTAGTAATTTTCAGTCGTGAAGAAGTTTCTTTTTACAATTATTTCTCAATTTCTCTGTATTCTTTTGTATTCGCAAAATGTGAGTATCATAGGTACAGAGTCTGGTGTAAAGAATCCGACCGTTTATTCGGTAGTTCAGGATCAATGGGGTTTTGTATGGATAGGAACACGTGATGGGTTGTACCGTTATAATGAAGGTCAGGCAGAGCTTTTCAATTTTCAGGACTCGACTAACGTTATTCGTTCGAATAACATTCAAAGTCTTTTATGCACGAACGATTCCGTTCTGTACGTTGGGATGCAATTAGGGGGAATAGTTGCAGTTGATTTAAAGAATTTTCGGCCAATATCTGATCAAATTACTCCACAGTTACCGGAGGCAACCTCAGTTATTTCATTGTATGAATCCGCAAATGGCACTATATGGGCGGGCACCTCAGGGACAGGAATTTTCTATTTAAAACCTAATTCTGGCACTTGGAAACAATTGTTTTCAGAAAATTACTTTGAAGAGTTAAAGTTTTGCTTCGATTTTGCGGAACAGGGTGATACACTTTGGATTGCATCATCTGGTCAATCGATACTCTATTACTTAAACTCGACTGAAGAAGTCTCTGCCTATCAAGCTGCGGATGAACTTTCATCTTATAGAAAAGCTGTGGATGTTAGTGGAGCAACAGTAGTGGTGGCAATTGAAGGGCAGGGCGTATACAAGAAAACTGATCAAAGTGCTTTTAAAAAAATTGATGTGATTGATGGCGAGTCTCCTCGAGATCTGAGGATTATTAATCATGAACTTTGGATAAGTACGGATGGCTCAGGGGTTTTTATACACGATGGAACTCAAACTAAAGTATATTCAAAACATGATGATCAAACAGGAATGATCACCGATCAGTGTTATGGGATATATTCTATTTATGACCAAGTCTGGGTTGGTACTTTTAATGGGGGAATTACAGCTTTCCCTTCTCTTTCAGATCCTTTAAAAAGACTACCTAAGCCTTCTACATTTAGTTACTCTAGCTTACAAAGTGCCATTAGTTTATTGCGCGATAAAGAATCATTATGGGTTGGGTTTGATGGAGATGGTATTGTTAGATATGAACCCAAAGATGAAAGTTGGAAACCATTTTATTTGGACAATGAATCTTTACCATCAGTTATCACATGTTTAGAATCCTTTAATTCAGAACTATGGGTTGGGAGTCTATCTGAAGGCCTTTTCGTATTGGATAAGGAAGATAACTCTATTCGAAAACGTTTTCTCGCCTATTCACCATTAGCTAATGGTCTACAAAACTCGAATATATGGTCCTTAGAGCAGACCTGGGGGGATAGTTTGTGGATAGGAACCTTATATGGTCTGCAGTTTTGGAATGGTAAAGAATTTCTGAGTCCATTTAGAACACCTTGGGAAGTAGGAAGGAACATCATGGACCTAGAATTTGATGGGCAAAAATTATGGGTAGGCTCAGAATTCCAGGGAATCTATTCCATTGATCGATTGGGTGAAATTCAAAGTTACCCAATCGATAATCCAGTACTGGATATGCTTAGTTATGAGGAGCACATTCTAATGGGTACTGAGGGCTCCGGTATTCTTACTATTCACGACGGTAAAGTAGATACGATTACCAAGAATCAGGAGTATTTAAATTGCTACTCTTTGACTAGTATAGGTCAAAAAGTATTTGCATCAACCAGCATAGGCTTATTAGAGTTACAGCTTTCTAGCGATAAAGAATGGTCCTATAACATCATAAAAGAATTTAATGAATTAAACATAGGCTTACCCAATCGAAAGACTTTGTCATCAGCGCAAAATAGTTTGATTATGGGGGGCACAGAAGGAGTTCTGAGCATCGATATGAACAATGACGGGAAAGCGCAACTTCCAGTTATTTTGTTGACAGAAGTTCATACCGATAATGTCGCCTTGAATACTGAGGTATTTAAGGATGAGATGCGCCAAAAAACTCCGATAATAATTCCGGCCGGGACAAAAAACATACGTTTTACTTTCGATTTAATGAGCAAGACCCGTCGAAATGGAATTGCTTGTGCGTATAGAGTCAAAGAATTGAGTGATATATGGGTTAATTTACCATATGGGACCCGTAACATCGACCTAAATGATTTATACCCTGGTCAGTATACACTGGATCTTAGGCTAAAAGGTCTAGATAATAAAGAGAAACTTATAGAAGTTGATTTTAAGCTGGAACCGTACTTAACGCAGAGGGCTTGGTTTAGGGCATTGGTTTTTATTCTGGTAGTTTTTGTTTTGGGTTTTTCGGCGTTTTTGCTTCAAGAAAGAAAACACAGAAGTACCCGATTAAGGTTAATCGAAACAGAAAAAAAGCTATTAGAATCTAAAGCCGAACAGTTAGAGATCAAATCAAAGCAACAGCAGAATGAATTGAGTTTTCAGCTATTAAAGACCTCAAGTAGACTTGAGCTTCTGAAGTCCTTTAAAGAAAGATTGATTAATGAGAGCGAAAAGAAGGGTCGTTCTGAGGAGGTTTTAAAATTCCTTAAAGGATTAACGCGAGAACTCAACAGAGAACTACAGAGCGAAAATTATTGGGATCATTTTGAAAGAAACTACAGGGAATTACATGAGAACTTTTCAAAAAGTTTAATGGAGCATTATCCTAATCTGACCAAAGGAGAAGTTCGTATATGCTATTTAATCAGACAAAAAATGAGCAATAAAGAAATAGCTAATGTGTTGAATGTGAGTCCTGCAGCAGTAGAAAAGGCCAAATATAGGCTGAAGAAGAAAGTGGATTTGAGTAGGGAGATTTCTTTAGATGAATTCATTCAGAAACTATAACTATCAGTTAATAGACATAATCAATACGAATAATAAAATCAAAAAATTAAGATATGTACAGGTGTTTAATGATACTTAGCTTGCTCAGTTTCACAGCGCACGCCCAGTATGTCCATTGCGACGGAAAAATCATACGTGATGGTAATAATGATACATTGTTAATCCGTGCAATGGGTATAGGCGGCTGGATGGTTCAGGAAGGGTACATGCTGCAGACCGCTTCTTTTGCGAATCCTCAACATAAGATTAAGGACACAATAGAAGATCTTATTGGGGCTAGCGCAACCCAAGCGTTCTATGATGCTTGGTTAGCAAATCATTTTACGAAAGCAGATGTTGACAGCATGGCCGTATGGGGCTTTAACACCATTCGAGTTCCAATGCATTATAATCTCTTCACCCTTCCTATAGAAGATGAGCCGGTGCTCGGTCAAAATACTTGGTTGACTAAAGGCTTCGATCTATTAGATTCAGTTGTAGTGTGGGCCGAAGATGCTGGACTTTACGTCATTCTTGATTTACATGCTGCTCCTGGAGGTCAAGGATACGATCAAGGTATTAGCGACTACGATCCAACAAAACCTTCACTATGGGAAAGCGTACACAATCGAACAAAGACAGTGGCCCTTTGGAAAAAATTGGCTGAGAAGTTCGCTACAGATACGACTATAGCCGGGTATGATTTGATCAATGAGCCCAACTGGAATCTGCCCGGGGGGTCTTTGCTCAGGAGCCTATATGAAGACATCACGGATAGTATTAGAGTTGTTGATACCAATCATATTATTTTCATTGAAGGCAATTGGTTTGCCAACACCTTTACGGGTCTGACACCTCCTTGGGACAATAACATGGCCTACTCACCGCATAAATATTGGTCACCTGTTAATAGCGTGGCAGACATACAATATGGATTGGACCTCAGAGATAATTACAATGTTCCCATATGGTTTGGGGAAACCGGCGAAAATTCAAATGCTTGGTACACTGGCTTGATCAGTATCATGGAATCAGAGGGAGTAGGTTGGGCTTGGTGGCCCCTTAAGAAAATAGAGACAATCAATGCACCGCTGAGTGTCACTAAGAATCCTGGTTATCAGAGTCTTTTGAGTTATTGGAGCGGAAGTGCCAATGCCCCGTCAGTTTCTGATGCTACGGCTGCTCTTATGCAACTTGCAACAAATCTTAAAGCTGAAAATTGCACCTACAATAGAGGTGTTATTGATGCTATGTTCAGACAGGTATACGATCCTACAGCTTTACCTTGGAAAGAGCACAATATACCCGGGGTTGTCCATGCTTCTGAATATGATATGGGGCCGCTTGGTGTTGCGTATTATGATACAGAGTCCATGCAGTTGAATCCGCCGCCTGCATGGAATAGCGGATGGACGTACCGAAACGATGGAGTAGATTTACAAGTGTTCTCGGACATTGTCAACAGTAACGGTTATTGTGTAGGATTTGTTGATACGGACGATTGGATGCAGTATACCGTTAATATTCCACAAGATAGTGTATACACGATCAAGGTGCGTCAAGGTACTAATGGCTCAACGGGGGGCAATTTTTACTTTGAAGCGGATGGAGTAAAATTGACATCGAATTACTATGCGACAAACACGGGAAGTTGGACGGTTTTGGCAGATAAAGTGATTACAGATGTTGTTCTTTCGGCTGAAGACAAAACCTTAAGATTTGTTGCCAATGGCGGCGGTTTCAATGTGTCAAGTTTTGAATTTATTCCGACAGGAAGTACCACTGCTTTAGATGCAGAATATGTGAGCTCCTTAACATATAGCTACACGGAAATTGAGGTAAAAACAAATAAACCTTTGGATACCACCCAGCTAGGAACATTGGGATCGTATTATGTAACCATCAGTGGAAATCCGGCGACGGTGGTGAATATATCTCCTAGCCCTAATAATGTGAGAAGCTTTATCCTTACGCTTAGTCAAACCATGACTTTTTTGGATGAAATGAAGGTTTCTTATGCGGGTACCACCTTGAAAGCGAAAGACGGAACCTCTGTAGATCCATTCAGTTTAGAATTGGTCGAAAATACTTTGCCTACAGTACATGTAGTACCGGGCAAAATTGAAGCGGAAGCATACTCGAGTATGGACGGCATTACCTTAGAGAACACTTCCGATGTCGGCGGCGGTCAGAATATAGGTTATCTAGATGCGGGTGATTACTTGCTGTACGATATTAAAGTACTCAACAACGCAACCTATTCCATAGACTATCGCCATGCTTCTCAGAGCGATGGTAAGATTCAGTTTGAGTTATACGATACCTCAGGAACTTATTTGAGTAATATGCCTGAAGTAACTCTTCCTCTGACGGGAGGATGGCAGACCTGGTCCACAACGAATGGAAACGTAGGGGTATTGACCTCTGGGGATTACCTTTTGAAGCTAAATGTGATTCAAGCTCCCGTCAATATCAATTGGTTCGAGTTCATTCAAGGTATAGGGGTTCAAGAACAATTTACCTCGGATAACCTATTGGTTTATCCTAATCCTGTGCAGGATGGTGTAAGAATTCGCGGTAATTGGGCTGACGGAGCTCCGTTACAATTGTATGTTTACGATGCATCGGGTAGGTTGTGGATTAAGGATGAGTTGACCTATTCTTCGGACATCTTCGTTTCTACAAGCTCGCTGTCCAACGGGGAATATTTCTTTACAATTGTTTCGGCAGGGCGAAGATTTACTGAAAAGCTAACGGTGTATAAATAGTGTCCGGTCTTTGTCCATACTTGAGATTGGGCTAACTATGGAAGAATTTTCACATTTGTAATGAGTTAACGACGGAAATCACGTCTTGTAGGTTTCTAATATAACCGGCGCCCTTCTCGGCGCCGGTTTTGTTTTGTCTTTTCCTTAGATTAAGGCATGCGAAAATTACTCCTTTATTTTTCCCTTATTCTATGGACGTTCTCCGCTTGTAACAAGGCCATTCCGCATAGTGACGACCGGCTTTTTGATGTGGGGCTGCTGGGGGAATGGGAAATCAGTTCCCGAAGTGTTAATGGTACGCCGGATCCCACAGTAGATTGTTGTGAATATCTTGAGCTGCGTGGCGATAGTGTTCTAGAAGACCTCTCTGGCATTTGGTTTTATGACGATGGAGATACCGTTCAAACCGAAGGCACATTTACAGTAGATACGCTCGAGGGTGATATCCAATTCTATCATCAAAATGGTTCCTTCACCCGTAATTATGTTGTGATCAGTTACGACGTTATTTATTTGGAGCACCAAGAGGGCAGCACCTATTTCGAAGAAATTTGGAGACGACAATAAATTAATTGGTCAGCCACAATTCCAATAACTGCTCCTGTGCAGTGCTGGATTCACGACTCATACGTATGAAATGGCCTTTACTTCTTTCTTTATAGGTTACCTCATAGGGCACAACCAGTTTCTTTGAACCACGAGTAATATTCAGCTCGACAACGGTACCCGCTTGTGGCCCGCCATATTCATTTTGTAGCTGATCGCTATAGAGTTCTATAATGTCCCCTTCTTCGAATTGCAAGGGGTTTTCTTTGCCAATTTTTTTAACGACCAAGGTATTTGTTCCTCGAATACGACGGTATTTGATTCCGTAATCCCTCAAGGGATCTGCCACAAATGGGCCTACATAACTGCGGTCGTATAGCACTCCGACTTTTGCTAAATACTCTTGGACAGGTAGCGGAGTTGTACCACTCACATAGTCGTCAAAGAATTGTTGCAAATCAGGATGTACGAGCGCCACGAATTCTTCAATGAAGTCATCGTCCTTAAAGCTTTTATCTGGGCCATAAATATCTCGGAGTTCGAGGACCACATCCAGTAAGTCTTTCTCTCCTTGCGTCAGCTCCATGATACGGATATCAAGTAGTGCGCCCATCAGCGCACCGCGCTGGTAGACCTGCATGTACTGTTTTTTGTAAGGCTTATGCAAAACGTTTTCGCTCATCTCTGTGAACGGCATCTTATCGGTCGGGTAGCGATCTGCAGTTACGATTTTTTGACGCAAGACAGATTTGATGTATTCCTCTCTTGTAATCACACCGCCCTTGACTTGACTGATGCCTGCAAAATATTCTGTGATGCCTTCATAGAGCCACAGGTGTTTGCTCATCTGTGGGTCGATATAGTTGAAGTTACCTATTTCCTCACTGTGTAACCCCAGCGGAGTAAGGATGTGAAAGAACTCATGGATACACACGTCGGCCATTTGATCGAGGACCATATCATTGCCGAAATCGGGCAAATAATACACGGAGCTGTTGCCGTGTTCTAGTGCGCCAAAGCCTTGACCGATCAGCTCTCTGAGCGCTTTTACGATGGTGCCTAGCTTAATTTCTGTGCCTTCCACTAAACCCTGGAATTCGCTGTAGTCCTTAATGTAGAAGATGAACGCGTAGCGGTCCACGGGAAGGTTGCCGTGCAGAAAAGATTCGATAGCGCCCATGCCCTGGAGTACTTGCTCGTAGATATCCGCTGACAATTCTCGATCACTTTCGCTAAATACTCCGATGGTCACTTTTGTTTGACCCAATATGAATGAGGTCGTATCCGGCTTCGCAAACATGATGGGGGAATCCAAGAGCTGGTGGTAATCCTTGGCATGGAAGTTTTGGGTGTTGCCATAGGAATAGCCGTTCATCGCACTCAGCCCATGAAGTGAAGGACTCTTTTTGACCTCTAGGGTGATGGGCATTTCCTCGGCACCAGTAAAAAAACCAAAGTACCCGGCGGCATTGATCAAGAAGTTACGTCCCTCTTGATTGTTCGTTCCGGCTGGTTCGAAAATTTTATTTTTGCGCACTTTGGCGTCAAAGGAATCATCTACCCAATACTCGATCTTCTTTGGTTCGCCCTTGATCTCATAAGTATTGCGCTTCTTTTTCACTTTTAAGGATTTGCCTTCAGCGCCATAGGCACTGAAGTCCTTGATGAATCGACCGTAGTCCAAGGTGGCGTAGGTCCCAGGAATGGTGGCGGGAAAGTTAAATTCTACGCCTGCGACATAATCGCCAAAGTTCATCTTTGTGGCGTCTACAGTAACCTTAACTCTATCGTCCTGGACATTAATAAGATCTAGGGTGTAGCTGTGGTAGCCAGTTTTTTGGCCAAAGGTCAAAAGTGGTAATAGAAAAAGAAGAAAGGTTTTGCGCATGCTTATAGAATTTGCATTTACCCAAAAATAAGCGAAAACCTTATCAGAGCGGAAAAGGGATAAAATAGAAAGCCCCGCGACCTTGTCGCGGGGCTAACCAACACTCTGAAACTATGATTAAGCCGCAGCTTCGTCTTTACTGACTGCCAAAGAGTAAACTACGAGACCGAATCCAATTTTGTTCACCGCATCTGCGATGTTGTAGCAAAGGTTCAACAGACCATCATCAGCAGAGCCGATAGACATTCCAAAGAGACCACCTTCAGTACCTAAAATGTAACCGATAGGATAAATGGCCCAACCGATAATTACAAACTTGGCCAACATAGAGTTTGCCTTTGCAACTTTGCCACCTGCTGCATTCGCAAGTTTTGCAACGTCGCCGGCCATAACCAACCATACAATATAGAAGTAAGCAGCGCCAGAAAGTGCACCCCAAACCCATGATTGTGATTGATCCGCGTAGAACGCTTCTCCGATGTAGCCCAATACAAGCATTGCTACTGAAGCCAAGATAAGCTTCCATAGAATTGCCATTGTACCACCCGCTTTCTTAGTAATCAAGTAGAATTCAACACACATCAATGGAACCGTTAAAGTCCAATCGACATAGCGTAATACTACTGGACTACCGTGAACTGGGTAGTAATTTCTCATGTAGTAGTAATGAACAGCAGCAATACCTGTGATCAAACCACTAACTAATAAAGAAGTTTTCCATTCATCAGAAACGCGGCTGCGCTCCATGAAGAAGAACACTGACGCGGCAAACATTGCCATATAGCCAGCGAAGAATGTGAACGTTACCGGATCATCGACCGGGAACTTCGCTATTTCTAGAAATAGAGACATGGTGTATAAAAATTAAAGGTTATAACTACCACTTAACTGCCTTCAAAGGTCATTGTTCACAGGGTTACTAAAATTGAGTATAAAAACTTATAAAGTACCGTAAAATGACTGTTTTTAGTCTTATAAGTCCCGTAAAACCTAAGTAAATTGAACAAAATCGCAGGAAACATGTTTTACAATTTATAAAGAGTCCATAGTACACTTAATAATGAATTATGATTTAGCGCTCATCGGATTAGGAGCTTCCAATAGTCTGTTGCTTTTGGAGCTGCACGAGCGCGGATTGCTCAAAGATTTGGATGTATTAATCTTAGAATCGCAATCAAAGTGGAAAAACGACAAGACTTATTGCTTCTGGGGTCATCATCAAGATCCAATTTTCACCACCTTACGACCTCTATTATTAAAAGAGTGGACTAAACTCGATTTCAACGGTGTGGTGGAGCAGATGAAATTCATGCGTTACGGAATGTTGGAGAGCATCACCTTGTACGAGCATATCAAGCAATTAGTGCTTCAATATCCAGGTATCAATCTCGTGCGCGCATCGTTGACCAGCTTCAAGAGTGAGGCTGAAGGTGTGGCAGTGTATTCAGACAATACTAAATGGATGGCACAACGTATTTATGACAGTCGCCCACCTGAAATTAAGGAGCCTACGGGTCCTTTGGTCCTGCAGAGTTTTACTGGATGGCGCGTGAAGACGGACTGGCCGAACTGGGATGCATCTCAGTTAGTATTGATGGATTTCAATATTCCCCAAAATGATTTTACCCAATTCATGTATATCCTACCTATTAATGAACACGAAGCGTTAGTTGAGGTGACAAGATTTGGGAGCGAGGTGTTACCAGATGAATTGGCAACCACTCATTTGAAAAGTTATCTGTTTGGTTTAGAAGGACCCTATGATGTGGTTCACAAAGAAAAGGGTGTAATACCCATGACACAACATGCGTTGCAGCAGCATCCTGATGCTCGAATCATCTCTATGGGAGCTAGGGGAGCGGTCATCAAGCCGACAACCGGTTATGGTTTTAAGTATATGTATGATCGTGCTAAGGAGTTGGTTGGAGAGCTAGAGCAGCAAACGGTGGTGCGCAAGCATCAATTTTGGAATTGGCCTCGAACCGGCATTGGCAGGCATTATTTCTATGATCATTTGCTCTTGCACATCTTAAAATACAAGCCAATATGGGGTAAGGAGATTTTTACGAAGCTCTTTACTAAAAGAACACACGAAGGAATTTTTACATTCTTGGATGAAAAAAGTAGTCTTCGCTGGGAGTTAGGTATGTTCGCAGGACTTCCCATTATGAAATTTTTATGGGCAGTTGTTGCTTCCTTCTTGGCATTCTTACGCACTCGACCAGCGCGTTGGGCCCCCATGGCCATGGTACTCACAGCGATGGGATTACAAGCGACCCTTCCACAATATGCCCAGCCTATTTCCTTAAGTATTCTGGTCTTTATGCTGTTTCTAATAGGAATACCGCACGGCGCACTGGACGGTTACGGCCATGCCAACGGGATGCGTTTACCCAAATTTATATTGAGGTATAGCGGCATCATGGCCATTGTCTTATTGTTCTGGGCTGCGAGTCCTATAGTTGGCTTGCTGACTTTCATACTATATAGTGCCTGGCATTTTGGAGAAACCGACATGCGAGAGTGGGGACTGCCGAGTGCCATTTTATACATGGTCTGGGGAACGATTCTCTTTGTATTGTTGCTGTTGCCTCATATGTCTGAAGTCAATTTAGTACTCAGTACAATGGGGATTTCGGAAGTAACAATTTCCGAAGGCATACTTGTGACCACTTATCGTGCCGCTGCTGCTGTAGGCGTTGTTGGAGGCTTGTGGTTCGCCTCAGTGCCATGGTTGATATCAATTGTGACCCTTTTGTTGCTCGGCGAACAGTCCTTAGCCATTGCCTTTGGCACCTACTTTATCCTTCAGCACAGCGCCTCAGGTTGGGACCATCTTAAAAAGGCACATCAGTGGTCGCACCTTCAAATGTTTATGCGTGCCTTGCCCTTCACCATTGGCGCAGTAGCTTTGTTTTTGTTGATTTTCCAATTTGATCGTAACTCTCTGTCCCAATGGAGTAGTTACTTCCTGATCTTCCTTAGCGCCTTGAGCTTACCGCACATTTATTTCATGTCGCGGCTCTATCAAAAGCAGGATTAAGTCAATTTCTTTTTGAGGGTAATGTGGGTAATTTCCGGCCACATTCCAACACGTCCTGGGAAGGCTAAGTAACCGAACCCGCGATTCACGTGTAAGACCTTACCATCTTCTTCGCGGTATATACCTGCCCATTTTGGGTATTTCCATTTCACGGGAGACCACTTAATCCATCCTGGAATCTCAATACCAAACTGCATGCCATGGGTATGACCACTTAGGGTGAGGTGTACCTTGTTCGGGTGTTGCTTGACCTTGGCATCAAAATGACTAGGATCGTGGCTCAACAATACGGTGAACGCTTCTTCTGGAATTTGTTCTAATGCTTTATCTAAATCTCCGTAAGGCTTGAAGGGGGGTAATCCCCAATTTTCAACACCTGCGAGGTAAATACGCTGTCCGTTGCGCTCGAAATAGCGACTTTCATTAAGCAGTAGGTCCATGCCCATCTCCTTATGAATCTCCTTGAGTCGATCGAGATTCGCCACCTTTGCTTCTGAGGTAGGGAACTTCCAATAATCGCCGTAGTCGTGGTTGCCAAGAATGGAGAAGATGCCCAATTTCCCCTTCATTCGTTGGAAGGTCGTGATCCAAGTCTCTGCTTCATCAGCGATGTTGTTAACCATATCTCCAGTGAACACCACGGCATCTGCGCCTAGCTCAGTAACCATATCTACCCCATATTGGACCTTTTCTTGGTTGTTGAACGATCCGCTATGAATATCTGAGATTTGGGCTATGGTGAATCCATCAAAGGTATCCGGTAAATCCGCATACTCCAGGGTGTGGCTGATCACGCGGTATCGGTAACGCCCCTTCCAAATACCGTCTAGGATTCCCAAAAAAGGTACTGCGGCCAGTCCGAGTGCAATTTTTGAGATAAAGGCGCGGCGTTCGGGGAGTAGTGCGGGTTGGGGAGTAAATAATCGGATAGCGAAACGAATGATTCTCGAGATATCTTCAATAAAGAGAGGGACTATGGTCACTAGTTTTGGGATGGCCAAAAGGATGGAGCCGCCGAAAAGTATACTTCCTAATTTATAATCCACCTTACCGTTCATCATCAAAGCAGTGACCATGAGGCTCAGAACCACGTAAGCTACGGTGATGCCCCAGTAAATCCAGGGGGTGGCAGAGCTTTTAAAAACGGTTCGAAAGGCTTGGTAGGCGTAAAGATCTATGGCTAGAACCAGACCTAAAGTAAACAGTATGCGAAAGATCATTATATCTGTGTGTGTGCTTAGGAACAACGCCATTTTGCTCCGATTGTTTTAGGTTACAAAAATGGGTAATTGAGACGAAGTCCCTAACTTAACTGCTTCAAATTTTTGACAATTCTAACTATTAATATATGGGCCAAGAAACCCCGGATTTCGATAAAAAACTCTTTTTGCTCGATGCCTATGCATTGATCTTCCGTGCTTACTTCGCTTTTGCGAAAAACCCACGTATGACTTCCGGGGGTATGGACACGAGCGCCATCTATGGGTTTACCACGGCCTTGCTGGATTTGTTATCCAAGGAAAATCCCACGCACATTGCCGTGTGTTTCGATTTGCCGCAGCCCACGGAGCGCCATGAAATGTTCCCTGAATACAAGGCAAACCGCGATGCCACGCCCGAGGCAATCAAGATTGCCGTACCCTACATTCATAAAATTCTCGAAGCCTTTAATATTCCAGCCATAGGCGTGCCAGGCTTTGAGGCGGACGATGTCATAGGAACCCTAGCGAAAAAAGCCGAGCAAGAAGGTTTTACGACCTACATGATGACTCCGGATAAGGACTTTGGTCAGCTTGTAAGTCCTAATATCTATATGTATCGTCCGGGTCGCGGCGGAAATCCTCCAGAGGTTTGGGGCGAGGCGGAGGTTTGTGAGAAATTTGGTTTGGACCGAGTAGATCAAGTCATCGATTACCTCGGGATGATGGGCGATAGCGTCGATAATATTCCTGGTTTACCGGGTGTGGGAGCGAAAACAGCTCAAAAGTTGCTCGCACAATACGGTTCGCTCGAGGAGACTCTTGCAAATGCGCATGACATCAAAGGAAAGCTGGGCGAAAAGATTCGTGATAATGCGGCGCTTGGAGTGCTATCGAAGAAATTGGCCCGTATCATCATTGATGTGCCTGTAGATTTGTCTCCGGATACCTTGGTTCGTGATCCATGGGACCAAGAGGCCTTGTTAGGCATTTTTGAGGAGCTTGAATTCCGCACGTTGGGGCGTCGTTTAGGTTTAACTCAAACCCAGGCCAGTGCCCCGGCGGAAGCGAAGCCGGCGAGCACGAAGGTTAGTTTGAGTTCCAACGACCAGATGAGTTTATTTGGTGGCGATGATACTCCGACTGATGCTGCGACTGCTGGTGTTTCTACCAGAGAAAGTGTAGCGACTACGAAGCACTTGTATCAGATGGTGGAAACAGTCGTGGAAGCACGCCAATTGGCCCAAATTCTTGCAGAACAAGCCAGTGTGGCGTTTGATACAGAGACCACCTCCCTAGATACGCTTGATGCGGAGTTAGTGGGGATGAGTTTCTCTCCAGCGAAAGGCAAGGCCTATTACGTGCCAGTGCCTTCGGATCGTGCTGCGGCACAGGAAATGGTCGATGCGTTTGCGCCGTTTTGGACGAGTTTGGGCGAAAAAATTGGACAAAACATCAAATACGATATCAGTGTCTTGATGAACTATGGCGTGGAGCTTAAAGGCGCGCTGTTCGACACTATGATTGCGCATTATTTGATTCAGCCAGATATGCGCCACAATATGGACATCCTGGCGGAAACCTATTTGAACTATCAGTGTATTTCTATCGAATCGCTGATCGGCAAGGGCAAGAATCAGAAGAACATGCGTGATTTGTCGCCGGAAGAGATTTTGGATTATGCGGCCGAGGATGCGGATATTACCTACCAATTAAAAGAGATTTTCGAACCTAAACTCGTAGAGACGGGGGTTGATAAAGTGTTCCGTACTATCGAAATGCCTTTGGTGCCGGTTTTGGCACGGATGGAACGCGAGGGAATTCGCGTAGATGTCGGGGCCTTGCAGTCCTACAGTGGCGAGCTGGAAGAGGTCATTTTGCGATTGGAAGAAGAGATTGTCGAGTTGGCCGGGCGTCCGTTCAATGTGGGTTCTCCGCGCCAATTAGGCCAGGTGCTCTTTGAAGACCTGAAACTTTCTGATAAACCAAAGAAGACGAAGACTGGTCAATATGCGACGTCCGAAGCCATTCTAGAAGGATTGAAGAAAAGCCATCCTATCATCAATAAAATTTTAGGCTTCCGTGAGCTGAAGAAACTCAAGAGTACATACGTTGATGCCTTGCCTGAATTGGTGCACGGGACGACCGGACGTATTCACACTAGCTTCAACCAAACGGTGGCAGCTACAGGCCGATTGAGCTCTACGAACCCGAACTTGCAGAACATCCCTATTCGCACAGAAAATGGCCGTAAAGTTCGTGCCATGTTTATTCCAGGAGATGAGGAACGTATTTTACTTGCGGCCGATTACAGCCAGATCGAATTGCGTGTCATTGCAGCGTTGGCGAGGGATGAGGCGATGATTGCGGCCTTCCAAGCGGGAGAAGATATTCACCGTGCCACTGCGGCCAAGGTCTTTGAAGTTGAACCGGAGGAGGTAACTCGCGAGCAGCGCTCGAATGCCAAGACTGTGAACTTCGGCATCGTCTATGGGGTCAGTGCTTTCGGATTGAGCCAGCAAACAGATATGAGCCGTAAAGAGGCGAAGGCTGCCATTGACGGCTACTTCCGCACCTATCCAGGCATCAAGAAATATATGGACAATCAAGTTGCCTTTGCCCGAGATTACGGGTATGTGGAGACCATCACCGGTCGTCGTCGTTACTTGAAAGATATCGAGAGCCGCAATGCCGTGGTTCGCGGTCATAGCGAGCGCAATGCGGTCAATGCACCTATTCAGGGATCAGCAGCGGATATTATTAAGCTTGCCATGATAGAGGTGGATCGCGCGATGCGTGCGGTCAATATGAAATCTAAGATGTTGTTGCAGGTGCACGATGAATTAGTCTTTGATGTCTACAAGAACGAGCTCGAGGAGTTAAAGGCGCTGGTGGTGGAAAAGATGGAAGCCGCCGTGTCGTTGGAGGTGCCCATGGTTGCTGAGGTGGGTACAGGGTCCAATTGGCTCGAGGCACACTAAAATTTTATTCGTATCATTGTGAGTGAACACTTACAATGACTGAAAAACAACAACAAATCCTATTTTCGGCCCAAAAGCTCTTTGCTTTGGAGGGAGTTGCCGCCGTGTCTACCGCCCGCATCGCTAAAGAGGCGGGTGTAAGCGAGGCGTTGATCTTTCGTCATTTTGGTAATAAGCAGCAGCTAGTAGATGCCGTGGTTAAAGCCGGTCTATCGGCCAAATCTTCCATTATTAATGGCACTTTACACAGTCCTGATCCAGTTACTCTTGTACGTGCTGTATTATCTATTGCTGTTGAGTTAGACAACGATCGGAATGTTTTGTTGCCGTGGGTAGCGCAGCTGCGTGCGGTGAAGGATTCGGCTGTAGAGATTTCGGGGGATAGTTTTGTGCGTGAGCGACTGGTTTGGGCATTGACGGAAATAGGTCACGGTCGTCCAGAGGCTGTTGCTAGTGTTATTGAGGCTGTATTAGATCAGGCAGTAGAGTTGACATTTATCGGTGCTGCTGATAATGCTAAAAATTGCTGTCTCGGATTGCAAGAATTACTCATTAATGAGTGAGTACTTACTTATTAATGAGTAAAATAAATGAAAATATCATCGTGGTAATTAATGATTATTTGTTGGTCGTGTGCAGAAATGCCTTGTCTTTTCGAAGTATGATAAATATCACGCTTTAGGTATTTAGGCTAGGGTACTTTTATTCTATCAACCTATTTGAAGATTACACCCTAACCGCATGGTTTTGTTTTGTTCGGGTCTACTCGATCAGAAGAAAAGGCGCCCTCTCTGGGCGCCTTTTTTTATAGTTGCATTTCAGGGACATTGTCCTCGACCACTAGCCTACCGGCAGTCTTGCTGCGTATCTCGTCTAGAGTCACCCCAGGTGCGCGTTCCAAAAGGATAAATCCGCGTTCTGGATCAACTTCCAATACAGCCAAATCTGTGACAATCTTTTTTACGCATTGCACGCCAGTAAGCGGCAGTGAACACTCCGGCAAGAGTTTACTTTCTCCTGCACGGTTGGTGTGCTGCATGGCTACAATAATGTTCTCTGCGGACGCCACAAGATCCATCGCGCCGCCCATTCCTTTGACCATTCGGCCTGGAATCTTCCAGTTGGCAATATCCCCGCTATCACTGACCTCCATGGCCCCAAGAACGGTGAGTTGCACGTGTTGCCCACGAATCATGGCGAAGCTCAGTTCACTCGAGAAGAAGCTCGCGCCCGGCACGGCCGTGATGGTTTGCTTTCCGGCGTTGATTAGGTCTGCATCTTCTTCTCCTTCGAAAGGGAAGGGCCCCATACCCAAGATGCCGTTCTCACTTTGAAATTCTACATTGATCCCTTGTGGGATGTGGTTCGCCACCAAGGTGGGAATCCCGATGCCCAAATTCACGTACCATCCGTCGCGAAGTTCCTGGGCAATGCGCTGTGCAATTTGATCTTTACTCAATCCCATGGTTATTCGCTTTTGGCACGTACGGTGCGTTGTTCTATTCGTTTCTCGTAGCCTACGCCCTGGAAGATTCGCTGCACGAAAATTCCTGGAATATGGATGCTATTAGGGTCCAATTCTCCTACTTCCACCAATTCTTCCACCTCAGCAACCGTAATCTTTCCGGCCATGGCCATCATAGGGTTGAAGTTCCGTGCCGTGCCCTTGAAAATGAGGTTTCCGGCCTTATCGCCTTTCCATGCTTTCACGAAGGCGAAAGGCGCATCGAAGGCATGCTCTAAAATGTGAGGCTTACCATTGAAAACACGTACTTCCTTGCTCTCAGCCACTTCCGTACCGTAACCGGCTGGCGTGTAGAAGGCAGGTACACCTGCTCCGGCCGCCCGACAACGCTCTGCCAAGGTACCTTGTGGGATGAGCTCCACCTCCAATTCACCGCTCAACATCTGGCGCTCAAATTCATCGTTTTCACCGACGTATGAGGCGATCATCTTTTTGATTTGTCGAGTGTGCAAGAGCAATCCAAGGCCGAAATCATCCACCCCGGCATTGTTGGAGATGCAAGTGATGCCCGTGGTGCCTTTTTCGCGAATGGCAGCGATAGAATTCTCAGGAATTCCACACAAGCCAAATCCACCAAACATCACGGTCATATTATCTTCTAATCCTTCCAGTGCCGCGGTGGCATTTGGGACGACTTTCGAGATATAATTGGTCGTAGACATAGTTAATTGTTCTGTGAGTATAAGGTAAGGAAAAAGCCCCACAAGCATGGCCAGCGGGGCTTTGGTTTAATCTTCTATAGCAGGAAGCAAGGTGGTACGGACCGCACCAAATCCGATGCGGACATTTCCGTTGGAACAGTGGCCGCGCATGGTGATGGTATCCCCGTCTTCAATGAACGTACGCGTTTCACCTGTGTCGAGGGTAATCGGCTCCTTACCTGCCCAGCTCAGCTCTAACATCGAGCCGTAGCTGTCCTTGGTTGGTCCAGAAATGGTCCCTGAAGCCATCATATCGCCTGCATTGATATTACAGCCATTCCCAGTATGATGGGCCAATTGCTGACGCTGGTTCCAATACATGTACTTATAGTTCGAGCGGCTGATTACCGTCTCTGCTTTGCCCTTAGGGGCCAAGCCCACTTCAAGTGCGATATCATAATTATTCGAACCATTGGTCTCTAGATAAGGCAACACTGGTGGATCCTGCTTAGGGCCTTCCACCTTGAAGGGCTCCAAAGCATCCATGGTTACTACCCACGGGCTGATGCTCGATCCGAAGTTCTTACCCAAGAACGGTCCTAGAGGTACATATTCCCATTTTTGGATATCTCGCGCACTCCAATCGTTAAAGAGTACCATCCCAAAGATGTATTCATCGGCTTCCTCGGTTTTAATGCGGTGACCTAATGGCCTGCCCTCACCGGTAATGAAGGCCATCTCTAGTTCGAAGTCCATACGTGCCGAAGGCCCGAATGAAGGAGCATCGGCACCCGGTGGCATGCGCTGACCTTTTGGGCGGTGTAGGTCCACCCCGCTGATCACGATGGAGGAGCTGCGGCCGTGGTAGCCCACGGGAATGTGTTTCCAGTTCGGAAGCAAAGCATTTTCAGGGTCACGGAACATCTTGCCCACGTTGGTGGCATGCTCAATAGAACTGTAAAAATCTGTATAATCTTGAACGAAGACCGGCATGAGCATCTGCACGTGGTCCACTGGGAACAACGCTTGGTTTTGATGGTCCACACGCGACTTTAACTCGTCGTTGTTTTCATCAAAAATCTCCGCCAATCTGTTGCGAACCTTGCGCCAAGTCGGTCGTCCCAACGCAATGAAATCGTTGAGTGTATCCTGCAAGAACACATCGTCTGGAAGGTCGATGCCCTTGAAGTATCCCAATTGTTGCAACACACTCAAATCAATGGCCGTATCGCCAATGCGCGTCCCGGTGGTGATGATATCATCTTCCGGAATAAACACACCAAAGGGTAGGTTTTGAATAGGGAAATCGCTGTCTTTCGGGACAGGAATCCATGAAGTTCTTGTAGGATCGTTCGCTATTAGGTTCATTAACGTTGTGGTTGTGTAGAGTTAGAGGGTTCCTCTGTTTTCTTGTTCGCGCTCAATGGCTTCAAATAATGCCTGAAAGTTTCCTTTACCGAAGCTCGTCGCTCCTTTGCGCTGGATTATTTCAATAAATACGGTGGGACGGTCCATTAGTGGTTTGGTGAATAATTGGAGCAGATACCCCTCATCATCGCGGTCTACTAAAATCTTGTAACGCTTCAACACTTCAACATCTTCATCGATAGTACCCACACGTTCCTGAAGATAGTCGTAATAGCTGTCCGGTACATCAAGGAAATCTACCCCACGCTCACGCAATTCGTGAATGGTGTAGATGATGTTATCTGTAGCAAGGGCCAGGTGTTGCACGCCTGCGCCGTTGTAGAAGTTTATGTATTCTTCAATCTGAGAACGTTTCTTGCCTTCCGCAGGTTCGTTAATGGGGAACTTGATGCGGCCATTGCCATTGGACATCACCTTAGACATCAAGGCAGTGTATTCCGTAGAAATATCCTTGTCGTCGAAGGAAATAATCTGAGAGAAGCCCATGACCTCTGCATAGAACTTCACCCAAGTATTCATCTGACCCCAGTCGACATTGCCCACCATATGGTCGATGTATTTTAACCCTACCGGCTTCGGATGATAGCTCGGCGTTCGCGCTACATAGCCCGGTAGGAAAGGCCCGTCGTAATCATTGCGCTCCACGAACATATGTACTGTTTCGCCGTAGGTATAGATTCCCGAAGTGACCACTTTACCGTGTGCATCTTCACTCACTTCTGGTTCCTGATAAGGCTTGGCTCCTCTTTTGGTGGTTTCCTCAAATGCCTTCGTCGCATCTGGCACCCAAAGAGCGACAAATTTCACTCCATCCCCATGTTCGTTGAGGTGGCGATTGATGTCGCTGTCCTTCACCATTGAAGAAGTGATGACCAAGCGGATTTTATCTTGTTGAAGCACATAGGAGGTGCGGTCCTGTACGCCGGTTTCTAAACCGGCATAAGCCACCTCTTGGAACCCGAAGGCGGTCTTAAAGTAGTAGGCGCTCTGTTTTGCATTCCCTACGTAGATTTCTACGTGATCGGTTCCCCATAATTCAAGGAAATCTTGGGCATCTGCAAATTGTTTAGGTAGTGTGTTTGTCATGATCGTAGGTTATTTGATCCAACTCTTGTGGTATTTACCATCGCTCAAGGCAATGGCCTGTTCTGTGACTTTTAATGGCTTGAAGGTATCGACCATCACCGCATATTCTTCGGTTCCTTTTTTGCCGATGGAACCCTCGTAGGTACCTGGTGCCGGTCCGTGTGGGATGCCCGCAGGGTGCAAGGTGATGTGGCCGCGCTCAATATTGTTACGACTCATGAAATCACCGTCCACGTAGTACAACACCTCATCGGAATCGATGTTGCTGTGGTTGTACGGTGCAGGGATGGCCTGTGGGTGGTAATCGTACAAACGAGGTACGAAAGAACAGACCACAAAGGCGTTGGTTTCGAAGGTTTGGTGTACCGGTGGCGGTTGGTGCACACGTCCGGTAATGGGTTCGAAATCTTTGATGTTAAAGGCATAGGGGTAGTTGAACCCGTCCCATCCGACGACATCAAAGGGGTGTGAGGCGTAGATGTAGTTGTGCATCTTATCCTCCTTCTTCACCTTCATTGTGAAATCACCTAATTCGTTTTTTGCAGGCACGTGGTCCGGTGCACGGAAATCACGTTCGCAATAAGGGCTGTGCTCTAATAATTGGCCAAACCAATTTCTATAGCGTTTCGGCGTATAAATAGGCGAGCCGCTTTCCACGATAAATAATCTATTGGCTTCTGTATCAAAATGGAATTGCTGAATCATGCCGCGTGGGATAATCAGATAATCGCCAGGTCCAAAGGCCAAAGCGCCCATCTGCGTGTGCAGCGTTCCCGAGCCTTCGTGGATAAACACCATCTCATCTTGCTGGGCATTCTTGTAGAAATAGTCCGACATGCTCTTTTTCGGCGCCGCCAATGAAATAGTCAAATCACTGTTGGTCAGCACAGGCGTTCTTGACGAAAGGTAATCGTCGGTGGCGGGGACTTTAAATCCTTCGAGCAAGTACGCTTTCATGTTCTTGTCCACGGCGACTTTCGGCGCAACGTCTACACTCTCCAAAATATCCTTGACCATGGTCGGAGGATATTCGTGGTAGAGCAGGGTTGACATCCCGTCAAATCCTACAGTTCCAAAGAGTTCCTCGTGGTACAAACTCCCGTCGGACTTACGAAATTGCGTGTGTCTTTTATGGGGAATGCTTCCAACTTTTTGATAGAATGGCATACTATTCTGTTTGTGGGTTCCCTACAAATATAGTGTAACTTCGAGGTGTAAATTCTGAGATATGTCATCTGTTTTCGACCATGCTAAGGCGCTATATGATTCCTTAAAATCTGGCCAGACTATCGCCCCTCTGCGCGACCAGATCAACAACGACATTCCTACGGCCTATGCCATACAGCAGGAGCTCGTCACATTGCGTATGAAGGACGGTGAACGTATTGTTGGCAAGAAGATTGGCCTTACGAGCCCTGCTGTCCAGAAACAACTTGGGGTTGACCAACCAGATTATGGAATTTTATTTCATACGATGGACTGTAGTGCCTCAGGAACGGTCAGCATGAGAGAATTAATGCAGCCTAAGGTTGAAGGAGAATTGGCTTTTATACTAGGGGCAGACCTACCCAATGCAGATTTGACTCTAGATGATTTGAAAGCCGCTATTACAGAAGTGCGAGCCTCCATTGAAGTCGTGGGCTCCCGCATCGAAGGCTGGAACATTCTCATCTCAGATACCATCGCCGACAACGCCTCCGGCTCGCACTACATCCTCGGGCAAGAAGGAAAATCACTGGCTGAGGTGAATACGGCTGAGGTACGCATGGCGTTGAAAAAAAATGGTGCGTTGGCCAGCGAAGGTTCGGGGGCGGCCTGTTTGGGCGATCCTTTAAATGCAGCATTGTGGTTGGCGAAAACCATGGCTTCAGGAGGGCGACCCTTGATGAAAGGAGAGGTATTGCTTTCTGGTGCGTTAGGCCCTATGGTTCCGGTCGAAAATGGCGATTCCTTTACGCTCGAGGTAGAGGGTTTTGCGCCCGTTGAGTTACGGGTTACTGATTAGTGGATTGGTTTTAGATCATATATCTAGCCTCTTTAACTTTAAAATAAAGGGGTTGCATAAAAAAGTTGGCCTTACATATACGCACCTTTGATTTTTTGTTGAATAATGGGCAAATAATTTGCAGCGTACGGCCCATTGTTGCTGGGTAGTGATATTAGCTTAATAATGTGTGTTTTAGCCGAAGTACATTACTAGTGATATCAAATTTTTACAGCAAATGGCAAAGCGATTTGTGATCAAGGACTACAAGTCCATGACTCCCGACCTAATGGCGCTGCTGATCGAAACATACCCTGACGGTTTCGAATACGATACGGAGTACTTTACCAATTCAAAAGGGGAGCGTGTTGAAGCCGTACCACTGGAGACTGAGAATACAAAGTACTTAATCAAGGTAAGTACCACGTTGGTTCAGAAGTTTGAGGCCTATGAAGACGACGAATATGTTGATACAGATTCTGATTCGGACGATTTTGAAGGGGCAGAAGACGTAGAAGACGACGACCTTTAGTATTTTGGGGCTATGATTCAACGAAGGCTCCTTCCTCTCATGGTTTTTGTAATGGCTATTGCTTCTGCATATGGCCAGAAAACCGCCACATTCATTCCGGAACCGGGTGAAGGTTTTTCCTTCAACTCCTCAGCGCTCATCGTCAGCGAAGCTCCAGGCGAGTTTTCGCCCGGTGCCGTTGCCAATAGCCAGGAAATTCACTTCATGCGCGACAATGTGTTCGGCATATCCCATTTTTCTTGGGCTTGGGGCTTGGGCTATAGTGCGCACTTTTATCAAGGTAATTTGCATTTGGACGTAAGTGAGGACGGTACCATGACCCCTATATACCTCACCGGCAACGATCATTCGAATCAATTCGCAATGGAATATGTCGATGCAAGTATCGAGTTGCGTTATCGCGGCAATGTCAATAGCAGGGGGCGTTACAATCGTATTTATGTAGGCGCTTTGTTTGGCTGTAGGACAGATTCGTATTCCTATTATAAGGACCAAAACTACCGAGTGAAATTCTACAACATCGCTGGATTCAATCCGTACCGCTATGGCGTGTATGCCAAGGCAGGGCGGGGGCCGGTCAATGTGTTTGGATTTTATGGAATGAGCCCGTTGGTGGTCGACGGACCATTGTTGGATACGTGGCAGGAGGCCCGTAGCCTAAATCTTGGCTTGAGTATTACCCTATAATCATTTCAACGGTACAGCGCTGCATGCCTCCCCATAGCTAACTTTCTTTGCGATGGGCTTGAGGTGTTGTATGGCTTGCACATAGGCATCGCGTGGAATGCGTTTGTCCCCACAACCTTTGAGGATGATGGGTTTGCCGGCAAAGTTGCTGTAGTCCAATTTTCCCAGGACCTCTCTGAAATACTGGCTCCAGAAAGTTTCGGAATTTGGCGCCCAGATACTGGCGATTTCAAGGTCAGCCAATCTGCTCGAAAGCAGGATAGGTGCCCAAGCAGGGAGGATGAGGTCTTCGCTGAGGTAGAGGCGAACAACAGTATTTTGATAGGCAGAGAAATCGTTAGCCTTAAGGGTATTGCGAAAGGCTACTTCACGAAGCATCCCATCTTCCACGAGGGTGCAAAGGTCCAGCTCCGCCATGCGTGGCGGCAGGTAGTCCTCGAGATTGAAGGTGATTAGCGGACTCTGCGAGACCTTATTAATGATTTCCTTTTCGCTCATTTAGGAGTTAAAGGTATAATCTCTGTAGAATTCTTGGTTCACCTCGGTGCGTAAACCTGTGAATACGAAGCCTTTTTTGTTCGGCGTGATGGCACTATCAAGGCGTTCATTATGCCATTTCTCATAAGTTTCGAAGCTCACCGCGGTGCGATTTTCAAGGGTATTGAAGAGGTCTAATTGGGCCACCTTATTCCAATTCTTTTCTACTGTACCTTGGAATACCTTGGCCTTAGAACCCGAGCCGTAGCCTATGAACCCGATGGTATTTCCTTCGATATTTTGTCCTTTGTCCGAAGCATCACATAGGGTACTTAAGAGTCCCATAAAGATGGAGGCGGTGTACATATTTCCGATGAGGCTGGAGGCACGCTCAGCCGGTGCAAGGGCTTTGGCGACATAGGAACGGTAGTATTCGCTTTTAGAGAATGCGCGCACCCATTCCTTGGCTTCAGCTTTATCTTCGGGCTTTTCGCTGCCCATTACCTCGATGACCTCATTCCATTTGTTGTTGATTTTCATCCAGTCCAGGTAGAAGTTCACCAGCATGCGGCGGCCTTGGAAGGCGTAAGGAAGGTGCATGACCACTTTGTCCCAATCTAGGGCGGGGTTTATTTTGATCTTGGTGCCGAAATTTGCCAACGCCTCTTTGATACGACTTACGTAGGCGAAGTTGCTGTATTGTCCGTCGAAAATAGGCTCTTCAACATAACTTCGGAGCATGGTATTTCCACCCCAAAAGCCGTTAGAGCCGGCAAGTTTTTCTTGAGCCACTTCATCACTGAGTTCCACGCCTAAAAGTTTAGCGGCCTCCGCGAAAAGAGCTGCTTTGGTGTAGGTGCGACGCGGCTTGAAGAAATCGCGCTCACCTTTGGTGGCCACACCCATGTTTGGATCGATACTGATTATATCTGGATTGCTGCGGACCGCAAGGGCTACCGAGCCGGCACCTTGGGTATATTCGCCGGTGCTTCCGAGGTCGTATTTGGCCAAATCCGAGGCCACAACGATGGCAACTTTATCCGGGTTTTGGGCTGCCCAAAGGCAGGCGTTTTCTAAAGCATCAACGGCGCTTACACAGGCGAAGATCATGTCGACTGCATCTACATTTCGTAGACAATCGGAACCGTGCTCAGCAGATAATTGTTTTTCCACCAAATCCAAAATATAAGTTGCCGTAGGCTTCGCACTATCTAGGGCGCTTTCTGTGCCTAAGTACAGGCGTCCTATGGAAGAAGGGTGGATGTTTTCAGATTGGATGAGGCGCAAAACGGCATTGGCTCCCATCGTGGCAGCGTCCTCGTCGATATCTGGGAATGACATCGAGGTTAGACCCAATCCTTTATTGAGTTTTGCGTATTCAATATCGCGGGCATTTGCCAAGGATTCAATAGGCAAATACTGCGTAGGTACGTAATAAGAAATGGCGTGTATACCAACTTTCATAGGGCGGAATTGTGTGTTGTGTTTCTTTCGCTAAAAGCCTCAAAAGAAGCGGCTAAATAACGAATACCTAACCATTTTATGCGGTAAAGGTTTGGATTTTGGCTTTTTTTTAGAGAATCCCTAATTCGAGTTTGGCCTCCTCGCTCATCATGTCTTTATCCCATGGAGGATCGAAGGTGATTTCCACCTCGACATCGCGAACAGAATCCAATGCTCTGGACTTTTCCTTTACCTCCTGTGGAAGGCTCTCTGCCACTGGGCAGTTGGGTGAGGTGAGGGTCATGAGAATGTGAACGTCGCGTTCTGTACTGACTTGCACGTCGTAGATTAACCCCAGCTGGTAGATGTCCACTGGAATTTCTGGATCAAATATGTTGCAAAGGACGCCAACGACTTCCTCACCGATCTTTTGCATCTCTGCTCTACTCAATTCTTCGCTCATGATTTTATGTATACCTAAGCAAATGCTAGGGCGTAAATTTTCATTTGTTTGATCATACTCATCAAACCGTTCGCACGTGTTGGGCTGAGGTGATGATATAGTCCTATTTCCTCGATGAAACCGAGCTCGGCTTCGGTAATTTCTGCCGCCGGCTGTTCATCAAAAACATCAATAAGCATGGCCACGATTCCTTTGGCGATGATGGCATCGGCATCGGCCCAAAACTTTACGGCATCGCCTTGCTTTTCGGCCTTGAGCCAAACCTTGCTTTGACAGCCCTGTACCAAGAGCTCTTCCTGCTTTTCTTGGTCGCTTAGCGGTTTCAAGCTTTTACCCATTTCGATGATGTGGTTGTACTTGTCCATCCAATCGTCGAAGAAGGCAAACTCGTCTACTAGCGCGGCTTGTTTTTCACGTATGGTCATAGGTAATGGCTTATCGTAACATGTTTACCGCACGCTCTAAAGCGGCTTTGAACAGGTCGATTTCTTCTTTAGTGTTGTACATGGCAAAACTTGCGCGGGCGGTGCCAGAAATGCAGAATTGGTCCATAATGGGCTGTGTACAGTGCTGACCAGTGCGAACCGCGATGCCTTGCTGATCGAGCAATACCCCTAAATCGTATGGGTGAGTCCCGTCGACAAGGAAGCTCAACACGCTCGCTTTGTGGTCCGCCGTTCCTATGATTCTGAATCCTTCGATACTGCTCAAGCTTTCCGTCGCATAGTCGAGCAACTCTGCTTCATGTTGGGCGATGGCCTCGATGCCGATGCTGTTCATGAATTTCAATGCTGCTCCGAAACCGATCACTCCTTCAATGTGTGGTGTGCCCGCCTCAAACTTGTGTGGGATCTCTGCGTAGGTGCTCTTTTCCAAGGTCACTGTGGCAATCATTTCACCGCCGCCTTGGTAGGGCGGTAGGGCTTCGAGTCGCTCGCGTTTACCGTAGAGTACACCTAATCCGGTAGGTCCGTACATCTTGTGTGAGGCTAGGGTGAAAAAGTCCACGTCCCAGTCCTGTACATCCACCTTGGCGTGCGGCCCACTTTGTGCGCCGTCCACTAGGGTCCAAGCTCCGACTGCCTTGGCGCAAGCCAAAATAGTGCTCACTGGGTTGATGGTGCCGAGGGAGTTTGAGATGTGATTGAAGGCCACAATGGCCGTGTTTTCGTCGATGATTTCCTCCAATGAATGGAGGACGAGTTCCCCTTTTTCGTTGATGGGAATATAGCGCAAGGTTGCCCCGATGCGTTCACACAACATCTGCCAAGGCACGATGTTGCTGTGGTGCTCAAGGGCGGTGATCACCACATTTTGGTGCGGTTCGATCAAGGCGCCCATGCCGAAAGCAACAGTGTTGATGCTGTCGGTAATGCCTCGAGTAAAGATGATCTCTGCGGATTCGCGGGCACCGATGTGTTCGCGCACCTGCTCTCTCACGCCTTCCATGGCGTCCGTCGCACGCTGGCTCAGGGTGTGGACGCCGCGGTGCACGTTGGCATTGTCGTTATAGTAATAATGGCTAATGGCATCGACTACGGCAACCGGTTTCTGCGTGGTGGCAGCATTGTCCATATACACCAAGGGTCGACCGTGGACTTGTTGGTCCAGTATGGGGAATTGGGATCGGATGTGGTCGATATTGTAGGCCATTAAAGGGCGAATTCCAAGTTGATGCCGAGTTTATCAGCGATGACGCGATTCAAGCGTTTTTCGAGTTGTGGAATCTTCACGTACTCCAAGGCGTCCGAGGCAAAGGCATAAGTCATCAAACCTTCAGCCTCTTTCTTAGGAATACCTCGCGAGCGCAAGTAGAATAGGGCGTTTTTGTCCAATTGACCGATGGTACAACCGTGTGAACACTTCACATCATCTGCAAAAATCTCGAGCTGAGGTTTGGTATCCACCTTCGCACGTTTGCTCAATAAAATGTTGTCGTTTTGCTGAAAGGCGTTGGTCTTTTGCGCCTTTTGACGTACCATCACCTTACCGTTGAACACGCCGTGGCTGTTGCCGAGGTAAATGCCTTTGTACAACTCTCGGCTGTAACAATTTGGTTCTCTGTGGTCCACTAATGTATGATGATCGACAGTTTGACCATCGTTAATTATGGTCACCCCGTCCATGTGACTCTCGGTATGTTCACCGTCGGCGTAGAAGTGTAGGTTATTACGGACCAATTTTCCTCCGAAGCTGTATGTCCCAACGTGCACGTTACTGCCGCGTTCTTGAACCACGTGAGTATTGTCGACGAGGGAAGCGTGGAGCGCGTCGTTTTGCACCTTGTAGTAACTCACGCGAGCATCGATAGCCGCAAAGACTTCACTGACAAAATTTGTGAAGTTTGGCTGGGCACCAATGTTTTGGTGACGCTCGACGATTTGCACCTCCGCATTTTGTTCTACAATGACCAGGTTGCGGTTTTGGGCAAAGGCCGGTCCGTTTTCATCGGTGGTGAGGTAGAGGATCTCGATAGGTTTATCTACGGTTTGATTTCGCTTGATACGTACAAAGGCACCATCATCTGCAAAGGCGGTGTTTAGGTCTACAAAGGTGGTGCCTTCTGGTGCAGCCTTCCCGAGGTAATTGCCGATGACATCTGGGTACTTGTTCAAGGCCGCCGCGAAGGTGCAGATGTCAAAGCTTTGATGTGTGCTTTCGCTTAGCCAAGAGCTGTACTTGCCATTGATAAAGACAAGCTTGTAGGTATCGAGGTCGCTCAAAAGGTATTTCTTGATGTCGGCAAAAGAAACGGCATCATCCCCTTTGAGTAAGATGCGGTAATCTTGCTTGAGAACTGGCTTTAGGTTGGTGTATTTCCACTCTTCGTCTCTCGTAGTAGGGAAGCCTTGTTGCTCGAAGCGGTCCATGGCTTTCTTGCGCAAGGATACGACGCCGAGGTTACGGCTTCCGTTTAGCTGAGATTCAGCCACGAGGAAGGAAGAGAGTAAATCTTGTGCTAAATCTGTCATGTGTTTTCTGCCTTGATCCAATCGTATCCGCGTTCTTCGAGTTCATGGGCCAATTCTGGACCGCCACTCTTCACAATCCTTCCTTGATACAGGACGTGCACGAAATCTGGTTTGATGTAGTCGAGCAAACGTTGGTAGTGTGTGATGACTACTACAGCATTGTTTTTGCTTCGAAGCTTATTAACACCGTTTGCCACGATGCGAAGGGCATCGATATCTAGACCAGAATCTGTTTCATCTAAGATGGCCAATTTTGGTTCAAGCATCGCCATTTGAAAGATTTCGTTGCGCTTTTTCTCACCACCAGAGAATCCTTCATTCAGGCTGCGGCTGAGGTAGCTCTTGTCCATTTCTAGCAAGGCGCTCTTCTCTCTCATCTTGGCCAACATCTCGCGGGCTTCCATCGGCTCTTCGTCGCGCCCTTTGCGGCTCTCGTTGATGGCAGTCTTGATGAAGTTGCTCACGGTTACCCCTGGGATTTCAACAGGGTATTGGAAGCTCAAGAAGATGCCTTTGTGGGCACGCTCTTCTGGATCGAGGTCCAAGAGGTCTTCGCCGTCGAAGTCGATGGCGCCGTCGGTGACTTCGTAATCTTCACGGCCCGCGATGACGCTGCTCAATGTCGATTTACCTGAACCGTTGGGTCCCATGATGGCATGTACTTCGCCAGCATTGATTTCTAGGTTAATGCCCTTGAGGATTTGGTTATCTTCTACTTGGGCTTTGAGGTCTTTGATTTTTAGCATGATCTTATCCTACGGAACCCTCTAGAGAGACCTCCAATAGTTTTTGTGCTTCTACGGCAAACTCCATAGGAAGCTGGTTGAGTACTTCTTTACAATAGCCATTGACTATGAGGGCGATGGCCTCTTCGGTTCCAATACCGCGCTGGTTACAATAGAATAATTGGTCCTCACCAATCTTCGAAGTGGTCGCCTCGTGCTCAATCTGAGCGGTCGGGTGTTGCGCTTCGATGTACGGGAAGGTGTGCGCGCCACATTGATCGCCCATCAATAGGGAATCACATTGGCTGAAGTTCCTTGCGTTTTCGGCACGAGCACCGACGCGAACGAGTCCGCGGTAGCTGTTGTGGCTCTTGCCGGCGCTAATTCCTTTGGAGATGATGGTGCTCTTGGTGTTTTTGCCCAAGTGGATCATCTTCGTTCCAGTATCGGCTTGCTGGAATTTGTTGGTCACCGCCACACTGTAGAATTCACCAACACTGTGGTCGCCTTTCAATACACACGAGGGGTATTTCCAGGTCACGGCAGAGCCGGTTTCTACCTGGGTCCAGCTGATTTTCGCATTACGCTCACACAGACCGCGCTTGGTCACGAAGTTGAAGACCCCACCTTTGCCTTCGGCGTCGCCAGGGTACCAGTTTTGTACGGTGCTGTATTTGATTTCGGCATCGTCCATGGCGATGAGTTCGACCACCGCTGCGTGCAGCTGGTTTTCATCGCGAGAAGGTGCGGTACATCCTTCGAGGTAGCTCACGTATGATCCTGCATCGGCGACGACGAGGGTGCGCTCGAATTGGCCCGTACCGGCTTCATTAATTCTAAAATAGGTGCTCAATTCCATGGGACAATGCACCCCTTTTGGGATATAACAGAACGACCCATCGGTGAAGACAGCACTGTTCAGCGCTGCATAGAAATTATCGCGTTTAGGAACGATGGTTCCAAGGTGTTTACGGACCAATTCTGGGTGCTCCTGAATGGCCTCGCTCATCGAACAGAAGATAATACCCTTTTCCGCCAATGTCTTTTTAAAACTGGTAGCTACAGAAACGGAATCCACTACCACGTCCATAGCCACACCGCTCAATCGCTTCTGCTCGTCCAAGCTGATGCCCAAACGCTCAAAGGTCTTGAGGAGCTCGGGGTCTACTTCGTCTAAGCTATCCAATTCTTTCTTCTGCTTTGGTGCGCTGTAGTAAGAGATTGCCTGGAAGTCTGGTTTGTCATAAGTGACATTCGGCCACTCCGGTTCTTCCATCTCGCTCCAAATACGGAACGCATCCAAACGCCATTCCAACATCCATTCCGGCTCATTTTTCTTGGCACTAATCATGCGAATAACCTCCTCATTCAAGCCGGGAGGCACCTTGTCGCTCTCAATGTCCGTCGTAAAGCCGTACTTATAGTCGGAGGCGGTGATTTCGTCTAAGATTTCGTCGTTCATAGGGGTTATACTGCAAAGCTCTCGCCGCAACCACAGGTGCGGGTAGCATTTGGGTTGTTGAATTTGAATCCTTTGCCATTTAGACCGCCACTGTACTCCAATGTGGTGCCAATGAGGTATAAAAGGGCTTTTTTCTCGACTACGACTTTTACGCCGTTATCTTCATATAGCTCTGAATTTTCAGGCATTTCAGCCACAAAATCCATAGTGTAAGACAGGCCAGAACATCCGCCGCTTTCCACGCCCACACTGATGTAGGTGTTATCAAGTGACTTGCCTTCTTCGCCCATCAACGCGATTAATTTCGCCTTCGCTGTTTCTGAAACTGTGATCATATTATTTAGACGCCTTCTAAACACGCGCGACAAAGTTAATCAAAACGGGAGTTTTTTTGTCCCTTTGCAATGGCTAACGCAATAACTTTGCTCTATGTTCGAATCGAAAAACACCCAGCGCACACCAATCTCTGATTTCGGAGAATTTGGACTCATCAATCATTTGACCACGGCCACCAAAATCAAGCACGATAAAACGGCTTTAGGAATTGGCGACGATGCCGCCCTTATAGATATGGCCGATCACTACCAGGCCATCTCTACCGACATGCTTGTGGAGGGGGTTCACTTTGATTTGAGTTACATGCCGCTGAAGCATTTGGGCTACAAGAGTGTGGTCGTTAACCTCAGTGATATCTATGCGATGAACGGAGTGGCGGAGCACATCACTGTGAGCCTTGCCGTGTCGAATAGATTCCCGGTGGAAGCCTTGGAAGAAATCTATGAAGGCATTCATTTGGCCTGTGAGCACTATAATGTAGACCTCATCGGTGGCGATACCACTTCGTCGCGTTCGGGGTTGGTCTTGTCCATTACCGCAATCGGTCGTGTCGAGAAGGATAAGGCAGCCAAGCGCGCTGGGGCGGCAGACAATGATTTGATTGTCGTTTCAGGAGATTTGGGAGGAGCCTATATGGGCTTGCAGATTCTCGAACGCGAGAAGCAGGTGTATTTAGATAACCCTGATATGCAGCCGGAACTAGGCGGTCATGAATATATTTTGGAGCGCCAATTAAAGCCTGAAGCCCGCATGGACATCGTAGAATTATTGCAAGCCTTGGAGGTGGTGCCGACGTCTATGATTGATATTTCTGACGGTCTGAGCTCGGAGTTGCTGCATTTGGCAGAGGCCTCAAAGGTGCAGGTGAATATTTACGAGAATAAAATCCCTATTGATCCGTCGATCTACACCATTTGTGAGGAATTCAATTTGAATACGACTACGGTGGCTTTGAATGGAGGCGAGGATTACGAATTACTCTTTACTATTCCGATCGGCGATCACGATAAAATCAAGGCCAATCCTAACTTGTCCGTCATTGGCTATGTGAAAGAGGGCAATGGGGCGAATTTGATTACGCGTGACGAGAAGGTTATTACGCTCAAGGCCCAGGGCTTTAATCATATATAATGAGCCCATTATTTATCATACATAAATCAAAATTTAGCCTAATTGGCTAAAAATTAGCATATATAGGTTATGGAATAGGTGTAATTTCAAGGGCACCAACAAACCAAAAACCTATTCATGATGGAAGATAAACTCATCAATAATATGCTTCGTGGCTTCCCCTTTTCGTTTCCGTTTTGGCGAGGCCCCATGGACCAGTTATTAATACTGGAGGATGCGGTGGCCAATGAAAATTGGACCCATATCAAAGGATGTCAAGACCTGACGAAGGAGCAAATGCAACAGTTGCTGGCCAATGTGAATGTACTTTTTGCCATCTATGCATCGGGCAAGAAAAACCATCCTCGTTGGACCGAGGCGAAGCACGCCGTTCGCGCGTTTCCGTATTCGTACAAAGTAACGATGGGCATTACCTCACCCATGAAGAATTGGATACCTAAGCTGGTCTAAGGTAGTGTAGACTCAGGAGGCAGGACGCGGCCCCACTGTACGGCTTCAAACCAAGCCAAGCGGCCATCCCCTAACTCAAGAAAGAACCACCCTTCGCTGCTCTTGTGCAGTCGGGCGGCGCTCCCCTCGCTGAGCAACAAAATTCGTTTCGAATTCGAAGAAGGTTCGCTATATCCGTAGCTATTTTTTGACGTGACTACTACTGTATCGCTCCCCGGCAGGCTGATCCAATATACTCCGGCCAGCACCAAGCTGATCATTGTCGTAGTGAATGGCCAGCGCCAGTTGAGTTCTGGCTTCCGCCATCGTCTCAACACCAACAGACCTATCGTGGTTACCAGCGCCAGTACCAAGATGGTGAGCCAGTTTTCGGATGCCGTGAAAGTTCTGAAAGTTGATCCCAGCCATTGGAACAAGTTGTCGGTCGGATCGACCACGGCATCGGATAATCGCACGCCTATCCATTGTAGATTGTGTTCGGCATCGGCGTTATTTGGGTCAAGTAAAAGGGCGCGCTCATAGTACAGTCGTGCCTCGCCAAACTCGCCTAATCTGGTGTAGCAGTTACCTAAATTATAGGCTAAATTCGCATCCAAGGGAAAGGCCTGGCTCGACTCTTCGAATAAAGGCAATGCTGCTGCGTAATTTCCTCCATCGTACAAGGCTTTGGCCGAGTCTAAACTTGATCTTATATCCATTCCCATACTGTTTTGAATTCGTCCATAAACCACTGGTCGTCGCCCATGGTACCAGGGGCATATTCTGCCATTTGACAGCGTTCCAATAAGGCATGTAATTGCGTACCTCGTTTCTCCCCAAAGGTCTGTTGAAGGGCAGATAATTTTATGTGCTCCTTGTCCAAGCCTTGAGATAATAATTGGGCTTCCAAGGTGTTGAACAGGATCCCGTATCTATTGTCTGCGCCCGAACTAAAGGCAGCCATCACTTTCTTCTTCTCGCGTTGCCATATCGCTCGCTTGGAAGGCGCCTTACCGCCGAAGCGAATACCTTGTGCCAGCCACAATGCGGCCAGCACGGACGCCAACAGCACAACAACAAGAATTCCCTTGCCTTTTCTTCGAGGCTCCTCAATACTGCGTAAATAGCGGATATCGCTATCTATATCTTGCACCTCGCGCTTTACCACAGCCCCGTTTACATCAGCACCAGCTGGAGCTTCCGTGCCGGAAAGTACCTCTACTGTTTCTTCAGCTAAAATCAGTTCTTCGTAGGTGCCTGTTTTGGTGTTGAAATACGTCCAACGCATTTCCGGGACGATGAAATCTCCTTTGAATTGGGGTACGAGCAGGTATTCTAATTCCTTGTAACCATTCACCCCGGAGGTTGTGTAGTTGATTTTTTCGTTGTATTTCGGATCGTAGATATCGAAGCCTTGAGGAGGGATGAGTTCTGGTACGGAGATGGTGTTGAAGTTCCCCGTTCCTGAAATTTTAATCTTTAGCGTGATGCTCTCATCGCCGCTTACCGATGTGCGGGAAAGTTTGCGTGTAAAGGCAAGCTCGCCGACTGCGCCGCTGAAGCCCGCCGGTTTGGGCGAGGGTAGGGGTTTGATTTTTACCGCGGGAATCTTCGCCGTGGCCACCTGGTTGATGTAGGTCACCTCCGGCATGTTGAAGAAATCGCGGCGCCCGGTGGGAACTTGAATTTGGCCCGAAAGTTTGAGCTCCTGACCGCCGAGGATTCCAGGCTGGGTAGGGGTCAACAGCTTTTTGTCGAAGTCAAGAACTATCACAGATTTACCGTCGATGACCTCTCTGCGTTCACGTTGCTGCAGGTCTAACTTATTTTGCAGCACCCCCTCAAAATTTGGGGTTTGAATGATGTTGAGGTTGCGCACCGGTTTGGTCCAGTAGGCACGGAGTAGCATCACAAAGGGTTCGCCCACATATACCTCTTTTTTGGAGGTTAAAATATCTACTTGGAAACCGTCCTTGGCTTGCTGGGCCAAAGGGTTTTCTCGTACCGCACCGGTCTTCACCGTGATCGTGAGGGCATTGCTCTCCAGGGTACCTTGACGGGTTTTCAAGGTAGCCTTCCCTATCTTAAAGGTTCCTGCAGCTCTAGCGACCAATTGGTAACTCACCTCCCGTTGAAAACTCATATTCCCATTGATGATCTGGGTCTGCTTCGATTGAAAGGGACCGCCGACAATTAAAAAGTCGTTCATGGCCGGGGGCTGAATCGTACCCCCACGGCTGTCCGTACTAAATGTGATGCGAAACTGCTCGTTCAGCCCCACTGTCGTACGGGAACACTTTGCTGTCAGCGTAGCGTCCTGGCCAAAGGCGATCGTAGTCCAAAGTAGGACCGCACTAAACATGAGGTATTTACCAATCTTTTTCACCGCTCTTTTTCTTTCCTTTTGCCTTTTTCGCATTCATTTTCTCCGCCGTTTTTTCTTCGGCGCGCTGTATGGCCTCTAGCAATCCTTTGATCTCTTCTGGAGTCATTTTTGCGGTGGTTTCTCCACCTTCCTTGGGCTGGTTCTGTTCGCCCTCTTCGCCTTGCTCGTCCTCTTCAGGTTGTTGGCTAGGGTCTTGCTCACCGTTATCGCCATCTCCTTGCTGGTCCTGGTCTTTCTTGCTGTTGTCCTGATCTTCCTGCTCGTCTTGAGGTTGCTCATTCGGGTTGTCCGATTTCTCTTGCTCCTCCTCGTTTTCCTGATCCCGCTGTTGATTCTGGTCCTGCTCTTGCTGCTGTTCTTGTTGTTTTTGCCGTTCCAAGGCACGGTTCAAATTGTACACCGCATCGGTACGGTTGGGTTGGCGCTTCAAGCTTTGAATATACGCACCGGCGGCTTCTTGGAATTGGCCTGCATCCATCAATAGATTTCCAAGGTTATACAGAGCATCGCTTTGCTGCAAAGGATCCTCCGTGGATTGCGCTGCTGCCACCAAGGCTTGTGCGGCTTCTTCGGCATCGCCTCCTTGCATGAGGGCAGTTCCCGTGTTGAACTTTGGAATAAAGGCATCGGGTTGCTGCTCACTGGCGGCATCATAAGCTGCGGCAGCATCTTCCCATTGCCCATTCTCAAAAGCTTCATTGCCTTTTCGCACTTCTTGACCATAGGCATGAAGGTTCTGGCCTTGCGCCGTGTTAAACCCGAGAATGGCCACGATAAGTGCGACTCCGCGTACCCGTTGCGGAAGGAGTAGGTAGAGCAACAAGAAGAAAAGAGCAGGGTAGAGGAACCACATGAATTGGCTGTCGTAGTTCATTGCGATCTCTTCTTGGATATCAGATTTTTCACCGTCCTCAATAAAGGCTTTGATGGTCGAAAGGGCACTTTCCGTCGTATTCCCATCGGCATATTGTGCACCCAATAGGTTGGTGATTTCTTGCAACACCGCATCGTCTCGCTTGGTGATCACAACTTCATCTTTATTGTCTTTTTTATAGATTGTTCCGCTGCGTCCTTTGGACATCGGTATGGGTCCGCCCATAGCGGTGCCTACGCCTACGACCAAAACATTCACGGGCAACTCTGGATTTATGGGAGAGGTGGAGAATTCGTGGTCTTCCCCGTCGGTCAGGACGATGATGAAGCGTCCGGCGGGAGAGGCAGGGTTGAAGTATTCTTGGGCATATTCGAGAGCTGCACTTAGGTTGGTACCTTGCGAAGGGACTTGGTCCGGATCTGCGCTTGCGAGGGCCATTTTTGCCGCGGCATAGTCGGTGGTGATTGGTAGTGCAGGGTAAGCACTACCGGCATACGCAACGACCCCTACGCGGTCGCCCCCGAGACCATCGATGGTTTTCGAGATGAGGAGTTTGGCCTTATCTAGTCGTCTAGGCGCGATATCCTCTGCCCACATGGAACGGCTCACGTCGAGCGCAAAAACGACATCTGCACCACGACGTTGGACCAATTGTTTTTGGCCACCCATCTGCAAATTAGCTACACTCAACCCAGCACATCCTAAGGCCAAGGCTAGGAGTGTATAACGGGTGAAAAATCGCATACTTCCCTTCGCCCCTGTAGTAAGCGTATGACCTTTTTCTTCCAGGCCCAATTCATTCCAGACTACATCCCGCCAACGATGGAATATCACCGCTGCCAAAAGTACCGCTATGAACATTGAAGGTCCGACCCAAAGCCACTCAGGATGTTGCCATTGGAATACCATTAGAATGCAGTTTTAAGGACGACCAGGTTCAACAATAACTCCAATCCAATAAGGGCCAGCCCCAACCACACCCAGCGATAGAAATGTTCGCTGTAGCGATAGAATTGGTACCCTTCAATTTCACTTTTTTCCATCGCATCGATCAAGGCGTAAATTTCTTTTAAGCTCTGGTTGTCGGTGGCGCGGAAGTACTGTCCACCTGTGGTAGAAGCAATACGTTGCAGCAACTCTTCGTCAATACTGACGGGGCGTTGCTCGTAAATTAATTTACCCGTCCTAGGGTCCTTGGCTACCGGCGTTTGTGCCATGCCGTTCGTCCCTAACCCGATGGTATATACTTTGATACCCAAGCTCTGGGCCAAATCTGCCGCCTGCGTAGGATCCACCAATCCAGCGTTATTTTCCCCGTCGGTCAAGAGGATAATCACTTTGCTTTTGGCTTGTGAATCGACCAATCTGTTCACCGCCGTACTCAATCCCATACCGATGGCTGTTCCACCTTCAAGCAGGTCGTAGCGCAAACCCTGGATCTGTCCGTTCAGCAGGGTGTGGTCGGTGGTCAGAGGCACCGGGCTGTAGGCCTCGCCTGCATAGATCGCCAGTCCCAATCTGTCCATGGTCCGTGCGCTCACAAAATCTTGGGCCACCTCTTTCAAGGCTTCCAATCTGTTGGGTTGCAGGTCTCGGGACAACATGGAGGCACTAATATCAAGGGCCATCATCATGTCCACTCCAAGGTTCTGCGAAGGTTGCTGAATGACCTCCGAGCTCTGGGGTCGCGCCAAAGCAAGGATAAAGGCGCCAAGTGCGAGCCAGGGCAACAATCCGGTCCATTGTCGCATGTATCCTAGGACGCTGCTTGGCAAACCGTCGAGTTGGGAATAGCGGTATCGGTTGAATTGGACCCGGCGACGCCAAATCATCCACGCCCATCCCAAAGGGACGATGCCTAGGGCCCAAAGCCACTCTGGTTGCGCGAATTCCCAATTACTCCCCATGGTCCTCCGGTTTGAATTCAACAATGAGGGCCTCGGCCTTCGCCAAACAACCCAAATGCGTGTCCACATCCATCGTACCCTTCGCGAACTTCACCACATCGGCGCGGCTCATGATAAATGTGTAATCTTCCCGCTGTGCCGCGGTCCACTTCATTTTCACCAACGCAAGGGCCTCCTCAGTGGTCTTTTCCGACAACGGTAAGCCACTGCGAATACTGAGGTAATGGCGTACCAAATCTCCGAGCGCCACATAATATTGTTTCACGTCCTTTTCCCAAGGTCTATCCGCGCGCATAGTTTCCAGTGCCTGCATCGCGACCTCGAATGGGTCCTCCTCAGGTACCGTTTCTTCCTGAATTTCTTGGTTTTTCGAGGTCCAATTCCGCCATAAATACCAAGCCCCCGCCAGTACCAATGCCCCGGCCAGCAACCACCATTTATGCGCCAAAATCCACCACCACAGCGAGAACGGCACATCTATGGGCGCACGGTCCTGCTCCTTCTCCAGTCCTTCAATGGCCGGCAAGAATCCAATGACCAACGGTTCCACCGCCCAACCTTCCAAACGCACCTCACCGGTGTCCACCGCCAAGGCCGTCCAACGGTAAACGGTATTATTTCCCGTAGTGTCGACCTCCTCACCGAGCCACACCAAAGTACTCACCGTATCTGGTCTAACAACTGCATCCTCTTGGGCGAACTCGGCCTCTAAAACTACCATACCGCCCACGACCTGCTCCGTAGTATCCCAGCGTCCAGCCACTTGGGCCTGCACTGCGCCCCATCCCATCATTAATGCCACCACCAACAATCGTTTCATCGGCCTTTGGATTTTAGGAATTGGAGTAATGGAGGTACAAAATCGTCTTGATCGCTCAGGGCAATGCACCCGGCACCGGCTCTTTTGGCCAAATCTGCCACCTGTGTCTTGTACTTTATATGTCTCGCCTGCAGCGCTTGCTGAAACTTTTTGCTGCCGCTTTGGAACCATCGCAATGCACCGCTTTCCGCATCGACCACAGGCACAAGCCCTACTTTCGGTAAGTGTTGTTCCCTATCATTGTAAGCATGAATGGCACACAAATCGAAGCGCTTCGCGGCTATTTTAAGGGCTCTCTCCGGGAGCTCGCCCATAAAATCACTCATCACAAAAACGATGCTGTGTCTTTTTTGAATACGCAATAAATGCTCGAGTGCGAGGTCCACTCTGGTGCCCTCGTGCTGAGGTTCGTGCTCCAAAATAGTCTTGATAATGCGCATTACGTGCGACTTGCCCTTTTTAGGAGGAATGACCTTCTCTACTTGACCGGCGAACAAGATGAGCCCAATTTTATCGTTGTTTCCCATCGCGCTAAAGGCCAAGGTCGCGGCAATTTCCGTCAACAAATCCCCTTTAGACCGGGGTGCGGATCCGTACCGAGTACTCTTGGAAATATCAATGACCAAGAACAAGGTCAGTTCACGCTCTTCTTCAAAAACCTTGATGTACGGACTTCGTTTGCGCGCCGTCACATTCCAATCAATGCTGCGCACGTCGTCGCCGTTTTGGTACGGACGTACTTCGGCGAAACTCATCCCACGGCCTTTGAACGAACTTTGGTATTCGCCGGAGAAGAGTTGGTCGCTAAGTCGACGCGTCTTAATCTCTATGCGCCGAACCTTTTGAAGCAGTTCGAGTGCATCCACAGAATTAAGGAACCATTAAAGTGTTCAACACCGTGCTCACGATATCTTCCGTGGTCATTTCTTCGGCTTCCGCTTCGTAGGTGAGGCCAATTCTATGACGCAACACCGCTGGTGCTACTGCTCGCACATCTTCAGGGGTTACGAATCCACGGTGTCTTAGGAAGGCATGACATCGTGCCGCTTTTGCGAGCGCTATTGAGCCCCTTGGTGACGCCCCGAAGCTGATTTTATTCACGAGATCACCCATCTTAAACTTCTGAGGCGCTCGCGTAGCAAAGACAATATCGAGTATGTAGGTCTCGATTTTTTCGTCCATGTAAATTTTATCGATGAATTGGCGTGCATCCAGAATCTGCTTCAAGCTGACCACCGCATTGAGAGCGGCAAAACCTTCACCCATCTGGCGGCGCATAATTTCGCGTTCTTCTTCCTTTTTTGGATAACCGAGCTGAACTTTCAAAAGGAAACGGTCCATCTGCGCTTCGGGCAGTGGGTAGGTTCCCTCTTGCTCCACTGGATTTTGGGTAGCCATCACTAGGAAGGGCTTGGGCAGTGGATAGCTTTGCTCACCAATGGTCACTTGGCGTTCTTGCATGGCTTCGAGCAAAGCACTCTGCACCTTTGCAGGGGCGCGGTTAATCTCGTCGGCCAAGACGAAGTTGCTGAAAATAGGCCCCTGCTTGGTTTCGAACACATGGTCTTTCATGTTGTAGATCTGCGTTCCAATGACATCCGAGGGGAGAAGATCAGGAGTGAATTGGACCCTAGAGAAACTGCCGCCGAGTGTTTGGCTCAGGCTATTAATGGCGAGTGTCTTTGCAAGCCCGGGTACACCTTCAAGTAGTATGTGGCCGTTTGCCAATAAGCCGATGAGCAGTCCCTCGACCATGCCCTTTTGCCCTACAATGACTTTGCCTAGTTCGCTTTTGAGCAAATCAACAAAAGCGCTTTCGTTCTTGATTTCTTCGTTTAATGCAATGATATCTGGAGCACCTTCCATAACGTAGTTTTTTTTTGTGTCTCAAAAGAAGAAAAACTAGCGGAATTGGCCCGTTAAAATAGGGTTAAAAAAGGGGGAGAATTTGACCTTCTGTGATACCGTAGTACTGGCCTTCCATCTTTAGGTCATGTGCACCGGTAAAGGGACCAAAGGCCGGTAGTACACCGAGGTGGTCGTTAAAGAAAAAGGCCTTTATTTTTATGCGCCCTCGCCCTTTACCTCGAAGGAGTGCACTAGGGTGCAGATGGCCGCATAGCAAGAAGCTTTTGGGGTAGTGAGATTGGATGAGATCAAGATCGAAGGGTATATTCTGATCGAAATTTGATCCTGGAGGCTCGTGCAGGCAAAGGAAAGGTCCTACGGTTTGCTGATCTACGACTTTGAGCGCGGAATGTTCCGGCACATCCACATCGTGATTGCCCTCGACCAGCACGAAGGAATGCTTATCAAATTCTTCCATCAGGTCCATCAGGTCCCGAGTTTCGGTGTTCTGAAGGTTGTGAAAAAGATCGCCTAAAAAGATGATTGTTGCTTTAGTGTGCCTAGCGAAAGCGTTCCGCAACAGGCGCATGGCGTGGGTGTGAATCCCTTTTGGAGTAGGGATGCCAAAAGCGCGAAAATGCCCGGTTTTCCCCAAATGTACATCTGCAATGAAAAGAGTGTTTTCCTCAGCCCAATAAGCAGTGCCGTCAGGATACAACCAGAGTTTATGTGCTCCGATGCTATGGGCAATGGCCCCTAGCATTATTTAAATACGTTGCGTTGGAAGAAAAATAACAACCCTACTCCCGTTGAAATGGCGGTATCGGCAATGTTGAAGATGGGGCGGAAGAAGGTGAAATATTCTCCTCCCCATATAGGTAACCATTGTGGCAGTTCCCCGCTAAAGAGCGGAAAGTATAACATATCGACCACCTTACCTTGAAGAAACGGTGCATAACCCCCGGCCTCGGGCATGAAGGTTGCGACCCGGCCCAAGCTATCGGAAAAAATCATCCCATAAAACAACCCGTCGATCACATTGCCTATAGCCCCCGCGAGAATAAGACTGATACCCCATAGACCCGCAGCACCCATACCTTTTTTTAAGCTTTGACGTAACCAATATACGATACCAATAATGGTGATAATACGGAAAAGGGTGAGTGTAATTTTACCGGCTACACCACCCCAAGTAATTCCCCAAGCCATGCCTGGATTCTCTGTGAAATGAATGTAAAACCAAGAAGTGATTTCGTGACTTTGACCCAGGTACATGTTGGTTTTGACCCACAACTTTACAAGCTGGTCAATCAATAAAATACCAAAGACAATGTAGAGCGCTTTTCTCAACGTTGCTTCAATTTGGCTTCCATGCTCATAGTAGCATGTGGGACCAATTTCAGTCGCTCCGGTTCAATCAACTTTCCAGTAACACGGCAAATACCGTAGGTTTTATTTTCAATACGAATCAAGGCATTTTTCAAGTCACGAATAAATTTCTCCTGACGCGCAGCTAATTGCGAATTGCTCTCCTTGCTCATCACAGAAGATCCTTCTTCAAATGATTTAAATTGTGGGGACGTATCGTCTGTGCCGTTGTTTTTATCGTTGGCAAATTGCTCACGCAACAAATCCAAATCTTGTTCAGCTTTATCAATCTTCTTTAAGATGATTTCTTTAAACTCCATTAGTTCGGAGTCCGAAAATCTTGTTTTTTCTGTTCCTGCCATAATTTCTAGTGTTAATCAGAACCCAAGTCGGTTAGAAGAGGCATCGAAAATAATTTTATTTTTTGATAATTGAAACACTTATTTCGTGCCCTTCAACATCCATGGCATGTTCGGCACTACCAACATAAGATATAGAATCTGCTAATACCTCTGCATTCACATAATCAACAAATTCTGCCAACGCTGATTGGAAACCTACAGAGGCCGCTATCTGGATATCAATGCGGTCCACAACCTCGAGTCCCGAAGACTTTCTGAGGTTCTGTAAGCGATTGACCAATTCTCTTGCTAAGCCTTCGTTTCTCAGAGCATCCGTTAGTTCCGCATCCAAAGCAACGGTCAAGCCATCGCCCGTAGCCACCAACATGCCTGGAATATCTTCTGTCACCACTTCACAATCTTCAATAGAAATGGTCACCGGCAATCCTTGATCCTCGAAGGTCACCGATCCCGCTGCTTCAAAGGCATCGATAGTACCACCGTTCATACCTTCCACAAAGGCTTTAACAGCCTTCATGTGACGCCCCACTTTTGGTCCTAATGCCTTAAAGTTTGGCTTTACCTTCTTCACGAAGACCCCAGCATTAGGAGCGATCACCTCCAACGCCTTCACATTCACCTCCGCCAGCAAAATCTCGCGAATGCTCTCCAATAGGGCCGTATCGCTATCGTTCAGCGCGGGCACCAACACTCGAGAGAGGGGCTGACGCACCTTGAGGTTTTCCTTTTTACGGATAGAAAGTACCAAAGAAGTGAGCTTGCGTGCCGTGTTAATCTTCTTCTCGAGCTCTGGTTTGATTAGGCTCGCATCGGCCTCCGGGAAGGAAGTCAAATGCACACTGCTCAACCCTTCTTTACAAATACCAGCGTAGAGGTCTTGATATAATTGGTCTGCATAAAAAGGCGCCAACGGTGCCATCAGACGGCTCAATGTCTCCAAACACGCCCATAAGGTCTGGTAAGCGCTAATCTTGTCTGGACCGTATTCGCCTTTCCAGAAACGACGACGGCCAAGGCGCACGTACCAGTTCGACAATTTTTCCGTAGTAAACTCCTGCACCGGACGGAACGCGCGAGTAGGCTCGAAGGCCTCCATTCCCGCTTCCACTTCCGCCACCAACGAATGCAATTCTGAAAGAATCCATTGGTCCATTTCAGGGCGTTCGACCACCGGGATTTCTGTTTCTTCAAACTTGAATCCGTCGACATTGGCGTACAAGGTGAAGAAGGCATAGGTATTATGTAGTGTCCCGAAGAACTTACGACGCACCTCTTCCAAACCGTCCATATCGAAACGGAGGTTGTCCCAAGGTGAGGCATTGGTCAACATATACCAACGCAGGGCATCGGCTCCGTATTGATCCATGGTGGTAAATGGATCAACAGCATTGCCCAAGCGCTTGGACATTTTCTGACCGTTTTTATCCAATACCAGTCCGTTCGAAATCACCGTTTTATAAGCGACGCTATCAAAGACCATCGAAGCAATAGCATGTAGCGTAAAGAACCAACCGCGCGTTTGATCCACCCCTTCAGCGATGAAATGCGCAGGGTAGGCGCCATTGTTGTCAATTTTATCCTTGTTTTCAAAAGGGTAGTGCCACTGTGCATAAGGCATAGAACCACTGTCAAACCAAACATCAATCAGGTCGCTTTCGCGGTGCATTGGCTTGCCGCTGGGGCTTACCAGTACAACGCCGTCCATGATGTGACGATGCAGGTCTACTTTATCGTAGTTCTCCTTGCTCATATTGCCAGGCTCAAAGGACCCCAGTGGGTTGCTGCTCATGTGGCCTGCTGCGATGGATTTTTGGATTTCTTCGAGGAGTTGGGCAACGCTACCAATACAAAGACGCTCGTCTCCCTGCTCTGTACTCCATATAGGAAGGGGAATACCCCAGAAACGCGAACGGCTCAAGTTCCAGTCGTTCAGGTTTTCTAACCAATTTCCAAAACGTCCCGTACCCGTCGATGCCGGCTTCCAGTTGATGGTTTTATTCAAGGCAATCATGCGGTCTTTATTGGCATTACTCTTGATGAACCAGCTGTCCAATGGGTAGTACAATACGGGCTTATCAGTACGCCAACAATGGGGGTAGCTGTGCTCGTATTTCTCAATCTTGAAGGCCTTGTTCTCAATCTTGAGTTTCAAAGCCAAACGTTCATCCACACTCAAATAGTTCTTGAGCTCAGGGATGATGTGCTTCAATCTATTTTGTTGAAGGGCCAATTCTGCAGCCTGCTCTTCTTCTGTCAAATATTCCGCCTTGATGTACTCACCGCCTAGCCCGAACACTTCATCATGAAGTTCAGCACGGAACCGTCCTTGTAAATCCACAAGCGGTACCAAGTTTCCAGCGTCATCTTCCACCAAAAGCGATGGAACTCCAGCATCCGCTGCCACGCGAGCATCGTCCGCACCAAAGGTTGGCGCCGTATGGACGATACCCGTACCGTCTTCTGTGGTCACGAAATCCCCAGGAATCACGCGAAACGCCTGATCAGCATTCTCTGCAGGAAGGGCATACGGCAAAAGTTGCTCGTACGACAAACCGACCAATTCTGTGCCGATCACGGTCTTTAGAATTTGGTAAGGAATCTTTTTCGCCCCGGCTTCATAGGTGGTAACATCGCCTTCCATAAACTTTTTACCCATCAGCTTGCCCAAGAGTGGGGTTGCAGCAATGATGTTTACCGGCTCGTGTGTGTATTGATTAAAGGTTTGGACCAAGCTGTATTCAATCTTTGGACCGACCGTCAACGCGGTATTTGAAGGCAGGGTCCAGGGCGTGGTCGTCCATGCCAAGAAGTACACCTCGAGGTCGTCAAAGAGCTGTTCGCTTTGCCCACTATTTATCATTTTGAATTGAGCTACGACTGTGTTGTCTTTTACGTCGCGGTAACAGCCCGGCTGGTTCAATTCGTGTGAGCTCAAGCCAGTTCCTGCCTTTGGAGAATAGGGCTGGATGGTGTAGCCCTTGTAGATTAGTCCTTTATTGTACAATTCCGATAAAAGCCACCAAACACTCTCCATGTATTTAGGGTCGTAGGTCACATATGGATCATCCATATCCACCCAATAGCCCATCTGGTCGGTCAGGTCTTTCCAAATGCCTGTATATCGCATTACAGCATTCTTACAGGCCTCATTATATTCTTCAATGGAAATACTTTTACCGATATCTTCTTTAGTAATGCCCAATTCTTTTTCAACACCCAACTCCACCGGCAACCCGTGTGTATCCCAGCCTGCCTTGCGGTTTACTAAGAATCCTTTCTGGGTTTTATAACGACAAAATACGTCCTTCAGTGAACGTCCCATCACGTGGTGAATACCGGGCATGCCGTTGGCGCTTGGAGGACCTTCATAGAAAATCCATGGCTCCGCATCTTTTCGGGCCTTCAGGGTTTGTTCGAAAACCTTCTGTTCTTTCCAACGTTGCAAGACCGCCTTGTGCACTCCGGCGAGGTCGAGATGGGAATATTCGGGAAATGTACTCATGTGCTTATTCTACGGTAGCGATACACTTAAGTTCGATGGCAATGGGGGTGGGTAAACTGTTGATTTCAATCGTGGTTCTACAGGGTTGGTTTTCCTTGAAATATTCGGCATAGAGGCGGTTAAAGGTTTGAAAATCACGCTTCATATCTACTAGAAATACCGTAACATCAACCAATTGTTCCCAGCTTGATCCGCTGGCTTCAAGGATGCTCTTCACATTCTGGAATACGCTGTGCACTTGGGCCTCGAAATCAAATGCTTTAAAGTTACCATTGTGATCAAGCTCCAACCCAGGAACGCCGCTATCATTGGCATCGCTGCCAGCGGTGCGTGGTCCCACACCAGATAAGAAGAGTAGGTTACCTACCTTTCTTGCGTGCGGGTAGAGTCCTACCGGTTTCGGAGCGTTTGTCGTCGAGATTTTAGATGCATCTGCCATAACTCAAAGGGTGTAAGGCTGCAAAAATAGGGAAAGCCATCCGGAAGGACGTAATGAATTGAAACCAAGGTGAAAGAAATGTTAGTGTTATTTGTACACTTAGTCGAATTTATTTTATATTTGCCCAGTATGTGAAGATTGGTGGTTCTTTCTTTTCATGCTTCTGTGATAGGTTCTAGGGGCTATTTGGCAGAATTTTCGAAGTGTTACTGAGCCGATTTTTAACACGTGAGAATCCTTCCAAATTCCCCTTTTTTATTCCCAAAACTTTCCTATTCTTCCATTTTCGACCTGCCAAAAGATGCGCGCTCATGTCATTATGACTAATTTTTGGCTTCTTGGGTGGAATTGGCTCTTTTTTAGCAGTTAAAAAAGACGTCTACAACGATACCTTCTATTATTTTTGTGAACTATTTATAAGAATCCTCCAGCCAGATGCTGAACTTCATATCCAAACTCGTCGGTTCTAAAAGCGACCGCGATATAAAACAATTGCAACCGTACGTTGATGCGGTCAATACTCACGCTGCAGAACTAGCGGCTATGAGTAACGAACAGTTGCGCGGAGAAACGGAATCATTCAAGGCAGCTATTAAGGAGGCAACAGCTTCATTGGAAGCTGAAATTGCAGCATTGCGCGAGCAGATTCAACAAACTGAGGATTATGATGCCCGCGAACCGTTATACGAGCAGATCGAATTATTGGATAAACAAGTTCTGGAGACTATTGAATCTGTACTCATAGACATTCACCCTCGTGCTTTTGCCTTGGTTCGTGAAACGGCTAAACGCTTTACGGCTGGTTCGGTGAGTGTACAAGCGACAGCATTGGACAGAACACTTGCACAAGATCATTACCACATCACCATTGACGAAGATACTGCCACCTATGCCAACGGCTGGAAGGCAGCAGGAGGGGATATAACTTGGAATATGGTTCACTATGATGTACAACTCATCGGCGGTACGGTATTACACCAAGGGAAGATAGCAGAAATGGCAACTGGGGAAGGGAAAACCTTAGTGGCTACTTTACCGGTCTACCTCAATGCATTGGCAGGGCGCGGTGTTCACGTGGTTACGGTGAACGACTACCTCGCCAAACGTGATAGCGAATGGATGGCGCCGATATTTAATTTTCATGGATTGACGATCGATTGTATTGATAAACACCAGCCAAATTCTGATGCACGCCGTGCCGCATACTTCTGTGATATCACTTATGGAACGAATAATGAATTTGGTTTCGATTATTTGCGTGATAACATGGCACGTCGCGACGAAGACCGCGTTCAATTGCGCGGGCACCACTACGCAATCGTGGATGAGGTGGACAGTGTTTTGATTGATGATGCTCGGACGCCGCTGATTATTTCAGGACCTACCCCAAAAGGAGATCAACACCAGTTCAATGAGCTTAAAGGGTTCGTTGAAGCATTGATGAGTGCTCAAAAAGTACTTGTACAAAAGGAGCTCAATGAGGCCAAGCGATTAATCGCCGAAGAGAGTACAGAGGAAGGCGGCGTCAAGTTATTGCGAGGATACCGCGGTCTTCCAAAATCCAAGCCACTCATCAAATTCCTCTCTCAAGACGGAATGAAATCATTGTTGCAGAAAACCGAAGGTGTATATCTCCAGGAGCAAGGCAAAAAGATGAAACTTATCGACGAGGATCTCTTTTTCACTATTGAAGAAAAGAATAACCAAGTCGAGTTGACCGGAAAGGGCATCGATTTGATTTCAAAAAATACAGCGAAGGACTTCTTCGTGATGCCAGATATAACCGCTGAACTCAGCGCCTTGGAAAAAGGAGAAATGCCTGCTGAGGAAAAGGCCAATCAGAAGGACAGCATTTTACGAGACTACAGTGTTAAGAGCGAACGTATCCATACGGTCAATCAGCTGCTTAAGGCCTATGCTTTATTCGAAAAGGATACGGAATACGTCATCATGGATAACAAAGTCAAGATTGTCGATGAGCAGACCGGTCGTATCATGGAGGGGCGCCGCTATTCAGACGGCTTGCACCAAGCCATTGAAGCCAAGGAGAACGTAAAGATTGAAGCAGCCACACAAACCTATGCGACCATCACCCTTCAGAACTATTTCCGTATGTACCACAAGTTGTCCGGGATGACGGGTACGGCAGAAACGGAAGCAGGAGAATTCTGGGAGATATATGAATTAGAGGTAGTGGTCATTCCTACCAATAGACCAATAGCTCGTGACGACCGTGAGGATTATGTCTACAAAACTGCTCGTGAGAAATTCAATGCGGTAATCGATGAGGTGGTTTCCATGCGTGAGGCAGGACGACCGATATTGGTTGGTACGACATCCGTAGATATTTCTGAATTATTGAGCCGTGCATTGAAAATGCGCAAGGTGCCGCACCAAGTATTGAACGCGAAACGCCACCAAGCCGAAGCAGAAATTGTGGCGGAAGCAGGTAAGCCAGGTATGGTGACCATTGCAACAAACATGGCAGGTCGTGGTACGGACATTAAGTTGACCGACGAGAGTAAAGCCGCAGGCGGTTTGGCCATTATCGGTACTGAACGTCACGATAGCCGTCGCGTGGATCGCCAGTTGCGTGGTCGTGCCGGTCGTCAAGGTGACGTGGGGTCATCACAATTCTTTGTTTCGCTGGAAGACAAACTTATGCGCTTGTTTAATTCTGAGCGTATTTCAGGATTAATGGACAGGTTAGGTTTGGAAGAAGGTGAGGTTATACAACACAGCTTAGTGACTAAATCTATCGAACGTGCGCAGAAAAAAGTCGAAGAGAACAACTTTGGGACTCGTAAGCGCTTGCTGGAGTACGATGACGTGATGAACAGCCAACGCTCGGTAATTTACAGACGACGTGGTAATGCGTTGAGCGGAGATCGCATCAAGGTGGACATCATTAATATGATGTATGACACCCTTGGAGATTTAGTCGAAGCTTATCAGCCTTTGAAGGATTGGGATGGATTCCGATTGGATTTCTTCCGCATCTTCGCCTTTGAACCTCAGTTGGACGCAGAGACCTTTACCAGTGAAGATTTTGAGGCCTTGTGTGCCAAATTATTTCATCAAGCGACCCAATTCTATAAGGAAAAAGCCCAGCGTATTGCAACAGCAGCTCTCCCGGTATTCCAACAGGTGCATGAGGATAAGAACAATAAGTTTGATAAAATATTGGTGCCTATCACCGACGGTAAAAAGACGTTGCAGGTGACCTCAGTTTTACAACAAGTTATAGACTCAGAAGGTCAATCTCTTATTACGGATATCGAAAAAGGTATTTCTATTGCCATCATCGACGATGAGTGGAAAGAGCATCTCCGTGCCATGGACGACCTTCGCCAGAGTGTTCAAGGGGCGGTCTACGAACAAAAGGATCCTCTTCTCATATATAAGTTTGAATCTTTCGAGTTATTCAAGTCTTTGGTGGCTCGAATCAACCAAGAAATCGTTGGGTTTTTGTACCGCGGTGGATTACCAGCCTCTGACCCTAGTCAAATGCGTCAGGCTCCTCCAGCGCCAGTGAAGCAGCCTAAGTTACAAGAGAGTCATCCAAGTTCTGAAGGAACTGTTGAATCAGAGCGCACGGGTTCTGTACTTGCAGCCCCAAGACCCGTAAAAACAGCGCCAGTGGTCAAGGAAGGTAAGACCTATGGCCGTAATGATGCAGTTACTATTCGAAACATGCAGACTGGCGAGGTGAAGAACATAAAATACAAAAAAGCTCTTCCATTGCTCGCGCAAGGGTGGGTTATTCAAGACTAAGGCATGTTCTGGAACAGGATCACACGCTTGTTATTGCGAAATCGCCTCGCTTGGTTGGTGACCATTGGCTTGGTGACGGCATTCATGGCCTATAAGAGCACCTCGGTGGAGATGGACTATGGGTTTGCGAAGTTGATGCCAGACACGGATTCCGTTTCGGTAGAGTACGAACAATTAGAGGAGGAGTTCGGCCAAGTCTCTAACACCATCGTAATTGCCATGGAAGATCCTGACTTTTTCAAGCGGGACCATCTAGAGCAATGGACGGGATTGATGTCCGATCTTAGGGAAATCGATGGGGTTGAGTTTGTACAGAGCTTGACGGAGGCCTACGGTTTAGTGGTGGACAGTACCACAGATAAATTGGCCCCAGACACCTTATTCAACGGACTTCCAGCTAATGGCGAAGAGGAAATCGCCCTTGAAGCTAGAGTAAAGAGTTGGCCTTTCTACAAGGGCGGATTGTACCAAGGAGATACGTATATGGCCGTGGTTCGAGTCGATGAAGCACGTCTGTACAATAAACAAGTAGTTCCTATTGTAGAGGGAGTTGCAGAGCTCATTTACGCTTGGGAAAAATCTACGGGCCGAGACCTTCATATGTCTGGTCTTCCTTGGCTGCGCATCGCCAATGCCAGCAAGCTCGAGGCAGAGATATACAAGACTGTGGCCTTAACCTTATTGGTCACTGTGATCATTTTCTTCCTCTTCCTGAAGAGCTTCCGTGCTACGGCAATCAGTCTATTGATTGTGATGCTCGGTGCGATATGGGGCATTGGAATAATGGGCGTTTTTGGATTCAACATTACGCTGCTATCCTCCCTAGTGCCGCCGTTAATTATTGTTATTGGGGTGCCCAATTGCATTTACCTTATCAACAAATACCATCAGGAGTACAAGAAGCATGGAAAGCAAATCAAGGCCATCCAACGCGTTGTTGCTAAGGTGGGGTACATTACCTTTATCACTAATACAACTACAGCGCTTGGCTTTGCCGCCTTTACTCTAACCAGTAGCGAGAACTTAGTCGATTTTGGGGTCATAAGCTCGCTTAGTATCATGGGTGTGTTTCTACTATCTATCATTTTGGTGCCCATCATCTATAGTTACGTAAGCCCGCCAAAAGAGCGCCATCTAAATCACTTTGATGTGGGTTGGCTGGTGAACTTCCTAGACTTCCTAGACAATGCAGTAGAAAACCACCGTAAAAGAGTATACCTCATTAGTTCTATTACGGTTATCGCCGCTATCTATGGAATGTCCAAGATTGAAACTGCTGGAAACATCACCGCGGAATTCAATAAAAACAACCCCATATATAAGGATGTCAAATACTTCGAGCGCAAGTTCGGCGGTGTGGTCCCCATTGATATTGTCATTGATACTAAGCGAGAAGGGGGAATGGAGCGTTTGACCAACCTTCGTCGTATCGAACAACTTCAGGATAGCCTGGAGCTGATGCCTGAGCTGAGTCGACCTCTGAGTATTGTTGACTTTGTGAAGTTTGCGAAGCAAGGGGTCTTATTTGGCAACCCCGATATGTATTCATTGCCGTCGAGAGCTGAGCAACAGTGGTTACTGGCTTATTTACCCCGTGGATTGAAGGACGATACAGGATTGGCTAAATCACTGGTGACGGCCAACGGACAAAAAGCAAGAATCTCTATTCAGATGGCAGATTTAACCACTCCACAGATGAGGATTCTAACGAATAAGGTGAAAAAATTGGTCGATGAAGTCTTCCCAGTAGAGAACTATGAAGTTAGTATTACAGGTGCTTCGATCAAATTTATTCGGTCTACCACCTACCTCATCAACAACCTGATCCTTTCTTTAACCTTGGCAGTAGTGGCTATCTCCATCATTATGGCGCTGTTGTTCATGAGCGGAAGAATGGTCTTGATTTCCTTGATCCCAAACCTCATTCCTATGCTCATTACCGCAGGCATAATGGGATATGCGGGCATTCCTTTAAAGCCATCAACCATCTTGGTCTTCAGTATTGCCTTTGGTATTTCCGTTGATGATAGTTTACACTTCTTGGCCAAATACCGCCAAGAGTTGAAATCAAACGGTTGGAATATCAAGTGGGCAGTGAAGAGCTCCATTTTGGAAACGGGCCTGAGTATGTTCTATACCTCTGTAGTGTTATTCTGTGGCTTCTCCGTTTTTATGACGTCGAGTTTTCAGGGCAACCAGAGTTTGGGATTGTTGACCGCGATTACCCTTTTTGTAGCCATGTTGAGCAATCTTATTCTATTGCCATCGTTCTTAATGACTATGGAAAAATGGGTCACCAAGAAGGATTTAAGCGAGAACATTATTGATATTTATGATTCAGAGGTAGAACCACAGGAAACAGAAAGCTAGAATTATGAAGGGCATTATTCTTGCCGGCGGGTCCGGCACCAGATTACATCCATTGACCTTGGCAGTCAGTAAACAACTCATGCCGGTCTACGATAAACCGATGATTTATTACCCATTGAGTACATTGATGCAAGCGGGCATTCGTGAGATTCTTATCATTACTACGCCACACGATGCACCTTTGTTCCAAAAGTTATTGGGTGATGGATCTCAGTTAGGGTGTCGCTTCGAATACACGGTTCAGGAACGTCCGGAAGGATTGGCCCAAGCCTTCATTTTGGGTGAGGATTTCATAAGAGATGATAACGTAGCCCTCATTCTAGGCGATAATATTTTTTATGGTTCGTCCATGGCGAAAGTATTGCAAGAGTGTAAAGATCCTAGTGGCGGTGTCGTATTTGCCTACCGCGTAAGCGATCCCGAGCGATATGGGGTAGTGGAGTTTGACCAAAATATGAAAGCTCTAAGTATTGAAGAAAAGCCGGCAGAGCCGAAGAGCGACTATGCCGTGCCGGGACTGTACTTCTATGACAACAGAGTAGTAGAGATTGCGAAAAACCTAAAGCCTTCACCGCGAGGTGAGCTCGAGATTACAGACGTCAACAAGCAATATTTGGAATGGGGCGAGCTAGAAGTAGGGGTGTTGGACCGCGGAACAGCGTGGTTAGATACCGGTACTTTTACCAGCCTGCAACAAGCCGGTCAGTTCGTGGAGGTCATTGAAGAACGCCAAGGATTGAAGGTGGGTTGTATTGAAGAGGTTGCCTACGAGCAAGGGTTTATTGATGCGACGCAGCTCGAACAATTGGCCCAACCTCTCGTTAAGAGTGGGTACGGAGAATACCTGATGAAACTCTTGCGATAGATGAAAGACCTTGCCGCCTTACAAGCCTTATTCCAAAAAGAAATAGATGCCCTACAACTAGGATCAGCCCCTGAGAAGCTGTACGATTCTATGCATTATATCATGAACCTTGGTGGGAAGCGATTGCGTCCTGTTTTGGCGTTGATGGGGGCGGGTTTGTACGGCGATCCTTCGAAAGCGATGCCACAAGCGATGGCCATTGAGCTCTTCC